>Ga0272443_10000027_pt1:42500-306632 | contig 306632 bp, 266 predicted proteins | sample SSMAcet12_FD_193581 | JGI IMG/M metagenome (GOLD analysis project Ga0272443, IMG submission 193581) | Marine sediment archaeal communities from Little Sippewissett salt marsh, Falmouth, MA, United States - SSM-Acet-12 | ecosystem: Environmental > Aquatic > Marine > Wetlands >... | reverse complement strand
GCCAGGGCGACCTTCGCCTTGAACTGGGGAGAATAGCTTCTACGTTTCTTGCTCATGGTCAGATCCTTTCAAATTTGGCTGACCCAGAGCTTATCATACTGTCCAGTTTTTTGGGACCATCGCCGTTAACAATTGATTTAACGAAATAATAAGCTAACCATTTTCTGCACCTGATCGGTGTTCCGCTGCGCTACACACCGCCAGGTTAGAAATGCGATAAGCGGCGCTGCGCGCCGCTTATCGGGCCGCGAGATGCTACGCCATGGAACTGCTATGCGGCGCGAAGCGCCGCCTATCAACTCCATGGAGCGGGCAGAACCTCCGCCTAATCGTGTCGCTCTCGCGCCACATTAGACGGAGAACCTGCCGCTCATCTCGCGGCCCGTTAGCCAAAGACAAATTAATTAGGAAGAGTGCTATGAATAAAACAGTGCAGCTAATATACATTAAAGGGATAATACCCGAAGAAAACCTTGAATTGATTCGTTCTAAACTTGATAATCATGATATTGGTTTTGAGTGGCATGACATATCAGGTGCACCACAGGCTGCCATGAGTGACCTTGTTGCACCAATAATATTGTCTTTGTCTTCAGATGTAGTCCAAGCTTATATTTTAGGCCTTGCGAATAGTGCCTCATATGATTTGTTGAAATTATCAATTCTTGAAATATGGCATAAAATTACAGGGAAAAAATATAACAAAATCACTTCGAATGGTATTCAAGAGCTAGAAGCCAGCTTTGATTTAAATGTAGACACACCTGGCAAAACGAAATTTAAATTCAAACTTTCTGGTAATATACCAGACGACTTAAAAGAAAAATGTATAGATAAAGCTTTCCAACTCATTGAATCAAAAAGTATCACAGTAAACCGTACTGGATATATCTGCAATTATGATACAGACAATAAGCAATGGGAAAGACTAGAGCAACTTGAGTTTATAAAAAAATATATAATACCTAAAAAAGGCTAACATCAGCATTAAGTCGGAATTGGCGAAAAGCTTGCCAATCCGCTTATGCAGCGCGTTCGGTTTTTCGGAACAATAATCATAGGTCATTACTGATGGATGAGAAAGAATATACATCTCTTCTTGAAGAGTATAAAATATGTATTTCAGAAGCCATACGCTTGGAGGACCAAATTTGGAAGGTTTCAACTCACCTTGGCATATTTTCCGGCGCTGGGATCCTATTAAAGTTGGTTTCTGCCTTAGCAAATAAGGACACCTTTTATATCACAGTGGCTATTGCAATCATCATGATAACCTTTTCATTAGTGTGGTGGAGGTTAAGTCGCCGATGGTGGAGTATTCAGCATATTAAGTTCAACAGGATGGATGAAATTGAATCGAAAATAGGCTTTTCTCAAAATGCAGCTTTAAAAGATATTGACAAGGCCAAGATGTCTCACATCAAGTATTTGCAAAACAAACTTCAACGATTTGATGACCATCTCTTTTATTCGATTCCAGAATATATTCCACCAAAAAAATTTGAAGAAGATGAGAAAATTAGCGGCCATGAGTGTAGAGGCAATCAACCAGTCATTAAATTATTGGTAATTTCAAATATTCTAATTTGGGTTGGTTTGGTTTTTATGGCCGCGAAATCGTCGCATATTCATCTTTTGGCCACTTTCATAATCTTCGTGTTGTATTTAATTTTGACAATTTCTCTGTGGCGAAAAGCATGAAAGCAATACAATACCGAACCAAGGCATTCAGTGGATCGCGAGGACCGCGCGCCCACTGATGCCCGACGTTCGATGCCAATGAAGATATGGATATAAACAAACTAAAAGGTATGGTATTCAAGTCCCCAATCTCGGGAGAAATGTACGGAGCGATTCGTCCACTTGATACCACTCCCTTTGTAGTAGGTTTTCCTTTGGATATTTGGACGCCCTTTGCAGATGATGACTGCGGAAATCTGTTTGCTGCTTCTGGCGATGGACATATCGCATTTTGGGATCATGAAACTGGCAATATAACGAAACTAGCAGATTCGATTGATGAGTTTGCCGCGCATTGTACTAAGAATGATGATGTGGAACTTAAAGAAGGACAGGTGATCTCCACTTGGGTCAATCCTGACTTCAAGCCTGAATTTGATTAAGAGGTAAAAAGCCTCGAACCACTGCGTGGACTCGGACCGGGAAAACAATGCCATTTTCAGCTTTTGCGCAGTCACCATTCAACCTTACATCTGCGAAGGCTGATTTTGTTTTCCCGTCCGGTCACGCAGAACGTTGGGTCTATATTGAAATGGACTGATATGCCTGAATTAAGGAAATTTCCAAAAGGCCAAATTAAAAGGACCTCTCACTTTTATGGGTGGGTATTAATAGGGGTGATGTTCCTTCTCATGGGCGTTTCATCCTTTTTTACGGGAGAATTTAATTGGCGAAGCCTGAATCTCAAGGGGAACGATGCGTATTTATTTGGCGCAATGCTCATTTGTGTTGGTCTCTTCTTTTTAATATATTTATTCTTTAATGCAGAAAGAAGTGAAAGAGATAGAGTAGCTTTCCACCAACTTGAAAACTTTACAGATTTAATTGATGATCATAAAACAACCTTCATTATAGAACAAACTTGTTTGCCGACTCATAATGGTGGCGCATTAAGTGTATTTTATTATAAGTTGGAAATCTATTTTAAAACTAAGTTAAAAATAAACATTTGTATAAGACGACGGGACGAATTCGAATTTCTACTTTGGAAAATTGGTCCTTTAAGATTATTCGATGTTTTAACCGGCAATGATTATTTTGACTCAAAGTATCGTGTTAAAATTGAGAATGAAAATCTTTTAAATAATGTCCTTAATTTTGAAACCATAAAGTTACTAGAAAAATTTGATAGGGATTACCCTCCTATTAGGAACAAAAATGGTGTTCTAACCATAACTGATATGTCGATCAGATACGCTGAAGGACCATATAATGAGGACCAAAGACTATTCGATCCGCATCGGGGAATTATTGAAAGCCTTTTTAATGAGCTTATGAAAATAGTCTACGCTATTGAGCAAGAAAGAAAATAAACCCAACCTCCGTTTCCAGCGGAGCGCGAGGAGCGTGCGCCTCGCTGAAACGGGGCGTTATATATGAGCAATAGAAAGTGTGAATATTTGCTCAACCAGCTCGAAAAGAAAGGGTTGGAGGAATATCAGATCGCTGCTGCTATAGTAGAATTGGATTTCAATATTTCACACACAAAAAAGCATAAAATGTTCCGTTGGACTTGGGGTGATCCATTTGTGTGTCGAGTTACTATATCAGATGACTTAGGCAAAAAACATATTTATGAGGAATATGGCTGGTGTGCGCAACATAATTCCCATAAAGAGCGAAGAAGCACAAGGCGTTACGCCTTCTAACCCTGCCTTACACTCGGACAGGAACTCCGCTGCGCTTCGTTCCTGCCGGTGAAGGCCACGTAATTTAATAATTAAGAGGCAATATGTTTATTAAGCGAACTGCTGTCATAATAATTATTTCACTTGCTTTTTTACATTGTGTATATGCTGCCGAAGAACCATGCAAACAAGAGTATATTTTTAGTCCTCCTACCCGTGAGCTTCTTGAAATCGAAACTATTCCAAAATCAGACATTTTAAATATCGATAGTGCTTCACGACTCAATAGTAAGAGCAATACAAAATTTATCATAAATCAAATAGGTGTAGATAATGAGATATTGATTTACACCGGCGATAAAATAGGGATCAAATTACGACTTAATGATTATCAACATCGTCCTCTTTCAGGAAAATGGATAAATGAAAAATTAATCTACCTGGAAGTATGGTTCAATCCACATTTCGGAGCATATTGGATATTTGATTCTGAAAATAAAGCCGTGCTTGTTAATGAATTGCAAAATGATGGTCTGACAACGTATCAACAATGTATAGAATATTACAAAAACAAAAAATAACATCACGCTGGTGTGGACCGGGAAAATTGTGGGGTTTTCAAAATCAGTAATTGGCGAGACTTAAGCGGTTGTTTCCATTATCGTTCGTCATCTTTTCCCGGCCGCACAGCTCAGCAATAAGCGGCGCTGCGCGCCGCTTATCGGGCCGCGAGATGCTACGCCATGGAGCTGCTATGCGGCGCGAAGCGCCGCCTATCAACTCCATGGAGCGGGCAGAACCTCCGCCTAATCGTGTCGCTCTCGCGCCACATTAGACGGAGAACCTGCCGCTCATCTCGCGGCCCGTTAGCGGAGTCACAGGTGCACTGTTTCTGTCAGAATAGACGCGTTTGTGGTACCAGAGAAACGTTTTTATGAAGGAAATGAAAATGATTTTGAATTCTGATGGTATGTTGGAGGTTTAATTGAATGGAATATCTGGGATCATGTTTATGTAGAAAGGTTAAATATAAAGTTGTCGGAGAGTTTGAGAGCTTCTATTTGTGTCATTGTGGGTACTGCCAGAAAGATACGGGTTCTGCACATGCAGCAAATTTATTTTCGTCAACAGCTACGCTTGAATGGATTAAAGGTGAAAATAATGTACGAGTATTTCAGGTGAAAAATTCTAATCATGTAAAAGCGTTCTGCGTAACATGTGGATCTGCCGTACCCAATGTGCAAATGGAAGGTCAACTACTGGTGGTTCCGGCAGGAAGCTTGGATTGTAAGTTGGATAAACTACCAGATGGACATATATTTATTTCGAAAAAGGCGAACTGGGATGATGCATTGGAAACAGTGCAGAAATTCCAGCGTTTTCCAGTTGAAGAGTAAATCGCGATGAAGCATTAAAAATAATTTCTAGGTTTAACAACGGCTTGCACGGGACAAACAACCGCGCAGTCGCGCGGTCAGTCGCCCGTGAAGCCGGGCGATAAGCGGCGCTGCGCGCCGCTTATCGGGCCGCGAGATGCTACGCCATGGAGCTGCTATGCGGCGCGAAGCGCCGCCTATCGACTCCATGGAGCGGACAGAACCTCCGCCTAATCGTGTCGCTATCGCGCCACATTAGACGGAGAACCTGCCGCTCATCTCGCGGCCCGTTAGGCAGCGTAAATACATGAATAAATTGTTTGTTTTTATCTTTGTAATGTTTTCGCTATTCATCTTCTGTAACCAAAATACAGGTTGGGCTCAAACAATGGAAAACCTGAAGTCTTTTCAACATATTGACATTGAAAAAGCCATAGAATTAATAAAAGTTGAAAAGTATACAAAAATGTTATTTGAATTCAAAAACCGATTTCAAGAAAGTGATTCAATTCTTGTCTCGTCTCACAATAATTATTTTGAAATCATTGTAACCCATCCAAGCAATGACAATTCTTCTGGCGGGGCAGAACAATATTTCTTAGACAAAAAAACAGGGGAATATAAAATGGGTTGGCATGAACACCCGATGGAAATCCCAACATTTGAATAAATAGATAAAACTAATGACTATAATCTGTGCAAGAGAAGTCAAGTATTAGTTTATAAATTGCCTATCGGGATAGGGAGTAGCCTCACGGCTACCCCCTCCCACACCACCCGGCATACGGATCGCGTACCAAGGCGATTCGGCTGATCAGGAAGGTTATTGAGCAGGCAGAAATAGTCCTCGTTCAAAGAAATATCGATTCGACAGAGCAAATATCACCCACTTGACCTTACTCATGCGCCAGTGCTTCTTACGGGCGTTTCCGCATAGCATGGCATCCTTATGAGAAATTCCCAGTTTTTCCAGGTTTCGAACCCTGGTCCTCGGGTTTTTCCACTGTTTTCAGACACCCAACCGCGATAGCGCGCGGCCGGTCGCCCGTGAAGCGGGGCATTCTACGATATCGAAATGAAACGTTTGAATGGATCGGGAAAGAACCATAGGCATACCTGCCAGATCTTACCTATTGAGGAAAATAAAGATTTAGCTTTTACAAGAAGTTGACTTCCCATGAAACGCAAAAACCCTTTTATCGTTTCCGGTCTTACCGAAGGCATGTGCGCCTTTGGCATTTTCTTCATCGTGCATTTCTGCCCCACACCTTCTTTCAATCCCGTAAGCATAGTGTCTGATCACTTGCTGGTGGTTTTCGGCACATTGGGATTGAGCGCGCTGCTGGGTGCTCTGTGGACCCGCGATGTTTTTCAAAGCATCATTTTAACATTCGGTGGATTTTTTCTTCTAACCGGTTTTTACTTTATGGGCAACGGCATGCTGGACTGGCACAACCCGGTAGTGAAAAAATTCTATGTGACCGCCAAAGGCAAAAAATATGAAAATGCCGGTGCAAATCCGGGTTACTGGAACTATTTCTTGAAAGGCCGGACTTCACAGGGACAGCAGTTTCGTTTTTCCACAGCGGTGGGACATATCACTTATCAGGAGTGGGAAACCGCGCAACCCGACAGCAGCGATTATATAGAAGTCCATGAACTTCCCGGTGCCTTTGGCACAGCCTGGCGGGAAATCAAGGGATTACGGCGGAACAACTCGGAAACGACTGATGGGCTTTCAGATTTCAAAAACAGGCGATCTCCTCCTGAAACTTTTTGTCCGTCTGCACTGGCGCTGAGATCTCTTCAGGGTGTCATGACGGAACGACAAGCATATCAAATCCAGCCAGCAGCTATAAATACAATGTAGCAGACGGCCAATCCACCGGCCATGCTCCCCACGAAAGTGGCCTGCTGTTTTGTCGAAGGCAGATCATAGACAACATACGTGATCAACGCGAACGGGAAATAAGCCAGAATCAGCAGGAAGAACGGGAATCGGGTACTCCACCACCAGTAGTTCCAGATCAGGGCGTCAAACGAGTTCAGGATAATCTCCACGATCACTCCGAGCAACGCCCAGCTGAAAGCGATAACAATCCGGTTGTTGATTCCAAGGATCTTCATCTCCTTATCTTGGGGAATGCCTTTGGTAATGATAAGGCCCCAGAAGAGAAAATTAAAAATAATCTCGATATTCCACCCGATAAGCGTTTGATAGCCTGTCGGAAAACTGCACATCCAGTAGGCCGAATACCCTCCGGTTCCAGTAAAAATCAGGCCGTTCCACATTTCATTGAACGCATCCATCAGCACAAATGCCAACCCGGCAAAAATACCGGACCAGTTCCTCTTTTCAATTTCGAGCGAGTAAGCAAATGAAACAGCTCCCAGCAAAGCGATCACATGCCAGCCGAATTGAGATGAATCCCGCATATTGGCCAGATTTTCCGCCGAACCGAAAGCCTGTCCTGACAGATCGGTGAGGAAAGGAGCGATCCATACAATACAGTAGCAAACGCCAATGACGCTCCAGGCAATCCGCATTTGCCCTAACCGAGTTGAACTGTTTTCTTTCATGTTTCCCCCCAAGAAAGTGTTCCGAATCAACGAGATGCCGTTGTGAAGCACCATAATTTGCAGATGAGAGATTGTCCAGATTAAAATTAATTTGTAAATTTAATATTTATATATTCACTTTTTTAGCTGAAAATGGTAGATTTTTTATCGGACGTTACAGGTGACTGTCTCGTAAAAAAGTTACCAGGCATGTCATTCCGGTGGAAGCCGGAATCCAGGAAAAGTCTGGGTGCCGAATCAAGTCCGGCATGACGGAGTTGGCGTCTTTACTTGCCGGAGTAATAAAACATAAAACAGCGATCAGGAGATTAACCGATGGCAAGGCATACGGAAAGAGTAGCCAGGAAACGTCAGATCAAAAAGGAGCAGATTTATAAAGTGGCCTTGTCGGTTTTTGGCAAATATGGATACAGAAAAGCAACCCTGGAGGATATCGCCTCGGCATTTCATATCACCCAAAGCGGATTATACCGATATGTCCGGGACAAACGGGATCTGTATGAAAAGGCGGTGGCTTATGCACTGGTCGAATGGCAGCGGACATCCGCCAGTTCAATCGAAAATGAATCCGACCCGCTTTCACAGCTGCAAAATTATGCCTTAACGGGGGCTAACTACCTGAATGAAACTGATGATTTAAGAAACGTCCTGATTAACGATCCCTCCGTCTTTCCGCTGAATACCAAGGAGGATCATTTTGCACCGATCAACCGGGAGTCCATGAGCATTCTCAGGGATATTCTCAAGCGGGGCATTGAAGAGAAGCGGTTTCGAAACATTGACCTCGATTATGCGACTTCATTTTTATATTCCGTTTACGTGATGTTTATCATCAAGTCTTACGTAAGCCCCGATATTGGTTCTTCCGAGAACATGCTCAGCCATTCACTGGATATTTTGTTGCATGGAATCGTGAACAAAGATGAATAGCAGTGGGACGTTAGGCGATACCGGTGATTTTGGTGGGATGCCACAGACGCAAAGCGGATTTAAATCGTTACGCAATTTAAGCGGCGTTTGTCCTGCAACTGATATTGTTCTAAAGCAGGCGTTTCGCTTTTTTCTCGCCCGTAAAATCTTCGAAAATCAGGCCTTCGCTTTTCTTTTCAGGGTTCGCTGCGCCTCGGGGGGCGGCGGCGGCACCGGCGTGCCGACGATTTTATCGACCGCCCCAAACCGGGAAGGGCAGGCATCCAGGCAGGTGCCGCATTTGATGCACCGGTCCTGGTCGATCACGTGGATGCGGTTTTTACCGCCGTCGATGGCATCCACCGGGCAGCGGCGCTGGCAAATCATGCAAGCCTGGCATTTCTCAGGATCGATGTGGTAGGAGACCACTTCGTCGAGCAGTTGATCGATCTCCTCCACCGTAAAATGATCCGCATACTCGGATTCGTTTTCAAGACGGGCGGTCAGCTTGGCGTGCTTTTCGATCTTGATGTAGGGCACCAACCGCGAAACCTCGGCCAATTCCGTGTTCATCGCGGTTTTGTCCAGGCCCTCGGCCTGTCCCAATGGCCCGATGTCCCTTATCTTTCTGGTGAAATCGTCCACCACCTCGGCAAAGTGATTGCCTTCTCCGGCGGACATGAAGTCTACCCGCAACCGCTCGGGGTTAAGCCCGATGCGGGTGAGGATTCTTTGGGTCAGCAGCACGAGGTTGAGGGCGTGGTAGTTGCCGTGGGTAATGTAGTTGCATTCCCCCAGCCGGCAGCCGCCGACAAAAACGCCGTCCACGCCGCTGGCAAAGGCCCGCAGGATATGGGCGAGATCCACCCGTCCCGAACACATTACCCGGACGAGCCGGATATCCGGTGTATATTGTAGTCTGGAAACTCCAGCCAGGTCAGCTGCCCCGTACGCTCACCAGTGACAGACGAACCCGATGATCTTGGGCGTGAACAAGTGTCCTGCAGACATGAATCCCTATCTCCTGTGGTTGTCGCTCATCCGGAAACGACTGTCTCCGCTTCAGGCTCTTCTCGTTGAGTATTTTTCTGCTCCTCGTTCGCCAATGCATCGACCTGTTCCCCGATTTCCCGGTCGGTGAAATGCTTCAAAACGATGGCGCCGGTGGGACAGACCGCGTTGCATAAACCGTCGCCCTTGCAGATCACCGGGTTGACGACGGCCTTCTTGCCCTGTTTGGTTTTGCGCAGTTCGATGGCGCCATAGGTGCAGACCTCGATGCAGGCGCCGCAGCCCATGCATTTTTTCTCGGCCACCTCGCAAACCGACCCGGAAACGGTGACGATATCGTGGGAAAGCAGGGTCAGGGCGCGCCCGGCAGCCCCATAGGCCTGGTTGATCGCTTCGGGAATATGCTTGGGATAGTGGGCCATGCCGCATAAAAAGACCCCGTCGGCGGCAAATTCCACCGGTCTGAGTTTGACATGGGCCTCCTGGAAAAAACCGTCCGGCCCCAGGGGCACCTTGAAAAAGCGGGAAATCTCCCGGGCGCTGGAAGTGGGCACGATGGCAGCGGCCAGAACCAGCAGATCGGCGTCGATGGCCAGTTGCTGCCCTAAAATGGGATCGCGGAGCACCACGCGCAATACCGACCGGCCGGCGCTCTTGGCCGCTTCCACCCGGGGCGGGTCCTCCGGGGTCCAACGGATGAAGCGGATCTCTTTCTGGGACGCCTCCCGGTAGTACTCCTCATTGAACCCGTAAGTCCGCATGTCCCTAAAAGCGATGGCGACATCCATCTCGGGATTGAGGGCCTTGAGTTTAAGGGCATTTTTGATGCTGTGGCCGCAACATACCCGGCTGCAGTAATTGCGGTCCTCGTTGCGGCAGCCGACACACTGAATCATTACCACGCTCTGGGCACCGGTAACCGTTTCGTCTTCGGCTGCAATCCGCTCGCCCAGTTCGAGGTGGGTGACCACCCTTTCGTCTTCCCCGTAGAGGTATTCGGTGGGCTTGTACTCCTCGGCGCCCACGGCGATAACCACAGCGCCGTGTTCGATGGTCGCCGGCCCCCTTTCGGAGGTCAGGCGGGTGACGAAATTGCCCACGTAACCGGTGGCCTCCGTGATGACGGCCTCGGTGTGGACGTGAATGGACGGGTGCCGGTACACGCGCTGCACCTGCTCATCCACCAATGCCTTTACATCCTGTCCGTCCAGGGTAGACGGAATCCGCCGGGCCGTGCCGCCTAGTTCGGATTGCTTCTCCAGCAGGTACACTTCATGTCCCTGTTCGGCGATGGAGAGCGCACAGGTCATGCCGGCCAGTCCGCCGCCGACCACCAGGGCCGCCTTGTTGACCGGCAGGTCGAACTCCTGCAGCGGCTCCAGAGCCGCGGACCGGGCCACCGACATGCGGGTAATGTCCCTGGCCTTGCGGGTGGCGGCTTCTTTCTCCTTGGAATGGCACCAGGAGCAGTGCTCGCGGATATTGGCCATGTCGTAGTAGTATTGATTGATACCCGCCTCGCGCAGGGTGTCCCGGAAAAGGGGCTCCAGGGTCCGGGGGCTGCAGGCCGCCACCACCACCCGGTTGAGGTCTTTTTCCACGATGGTATCGACGATCTCTTTCATGGAGTTGGTCGCGCAGGAGAACAGCTGCTCCTGGGCGTGAACCACATGGGGCAGGGTCAGGGCATAGTCGACCGTGGCCGGAACATCCACCACCCGGCCGATATTGGTGCCGCAGTGGCAAACAAACACACCGATGCGCGGCGTCTGCCCGGCGGCATCTTTTTCCGGCGGGTAGACCTTGGCCCGGGTCAGCTTGCCCCTCCGGTAATCGAGCAGCTGCCCGCACTGGGAGCCGGCGGCGCTGGCGGTAAACACCGATTCGGGGATGTCCATGGGCCCCTGGAAGGCGCCGCTCACGAAAATCCCCGGCCGCGAGGTCGCCATGGGATTGGAAGAGTCGATCCGGCAAAATCCGTATTCGTTGACCGCGATGCCGAAGGTGTCGGCCAGGCCCTGGTAATCGGCCGGTGGCCCCAATCCCACGGACAGAACAACCATGTCGAAGTTTTCCTCCTTGACGCCGTCGGCCTCGGTGGCGTAGCGGACGATAACATTCTTGGTTTCCGGGTCTTCGCCCACGATGGAAACATAGCTGCGGATAAACCGCACGCCGGGAAGCTGTTGGGCGCGCTGGTAGTAGGCTTCGAATCCCTTGCCGTAGGATCGCACGTCGTTGTGGAAAATGGTGCAGGCGGTGTCGGCATCGTGGTCCTTGGTCAAAATCACCTGTTTCTGGGTGTAGGTGCAGCAGGTGGCCGAACAGTAGCTGTTGTCCCCTTCCGTGACCCGCCGGGAGCCCACACACTGGATCCAGGCCACGTTGCCGGGATGCGCCTTGTCGGAACCTCGCAGGATCTCGCCTTCGTAAGGCCCGGTGGCGCACATCAGCCGCTCGTAGTCCATGCTGGTGACCACGTTGGCCAACCGCTTGTAGCCGTATTCGCCCTTGACGGCCGGATCGTACACATCGTAGCCGGGCGCCAGGACGATGGCCGCCACGTTGATCTCCAGTTTCTGCGGCGTCTGGTGCAGGTCGATGGCGTCGTTCTGACACACCCCTTCGCAGATGCGGCACTTCTTTTCCTTGAGATAAAGGCAGCTCTCATCGATATAGGCGATCAACGGAATGGCCTGGGCAAAGTAAATGTGCACCGCCTTGTTGCTGGAAATGTCCTGATTGAAGCGATCCGGGTACTCCACCGGGCAGTACTCCACGCAGGTGGTACAGCCCGTGCACCTCTCCTCGATAATGTAGCGCGGCTTTTTGGTCAGCGTGACCGTAAAGTCGCCTGCCTCTCCTTGTACACCGTCGACCTCGGTGTAGGAGAAAACCTCTATGTTGGGATGCCGGCCGACCTCGACCAGTTTGGGCGACAGGATTCACATCGAGCAGTCGTTGGTCGGATAGGTCTTGTCCAGTTGCGCCATGTGGCCGCCGATGGCGGGAGATTTTTCGATCAGATAGACCTTGAAACCGGCCGTGGCCAGATCGAGAGAGGCCTGGATGCCGCTGATCCCTCCGCCGACCACCATGACGTCCCCGAACCGGTCCTTCCCCCATGCCTGACACAACTGCTCGATCATTTGGTTTTCCACAGGAATTTCCTTTTGTTGCCGTTCCGCAATCAATTGATTGAAGGAATTGCTCGATTACAAACTGATGAACTCGCAGGAAGTCGATCTTGGTCCATTGATGTCATTCCCGCGGAGGCGGGAATCCAGTATCTTCAAGTAGTGATGGATTCCCGCCTCCGCGGGAATGACATGTCTGGTGACTTTTTGCGAGATTAATAAACTTCAAACCATCAACTTACAGCACTTCCGCCACAATCTCAGTAATATCCTTAACCTCCAGGTCCGCCTCGTCCTTGAGCGCCAGGCGGCTGTCTTCGAAATTGGCGATGCAGTATGGACAGGCCGTGGCCAGCACCTCGGCACCGGTTTCGATGGCCTGGGCCACTCGCAAATCGGAAAAACGCTCGCCTTTAACGGTTTCCATCCAGATGCGGCCGCCGCCGCCCCCGCAGCAAAGGCTGGTTTCCCGGGATTCGGACAGTTCGACCAGCGTCAGGCCGGGTATTTGCGCAAGGACCCTGCGGGGTTCGTCGTACACACCGTTGTGGCGCCCTAAATAGCAGGGGTCATGATAGGTGACATTGCGGTCGTATTCGCCGGAGAAAACCAGCCGCCCTTCATCGATCAGTTGTGCCAGGAACTGGGCAACATGCACCACTTCAAAGTGCACCATGAATTCGGGGTATTCGTTTTTGAAGGTATGGTAGCAGTGCGGAGAAGAGACCAGGATTTTTTTCACGCCGTTGTCGACAAACGCCTTGATGTTTTCCCGGGCCAGGCGTTTGAACAGCTCTTCGTTGCCGGTTTTGCGAATGCTCTCGCCGCAGCAGCTCTCCCGGCTGCCCAGAATGCCGTAATCGATGCCGGCGCTGTTGAGGATCGTGGCGGTGGCCCGGGCGACCTTTTTCAACCGGGGATCGTAGCTGAGGTAGCAACCGGAGAAATAGAGCAGGGCCATTCCCTCTTCAAAGGGCTTGACGGACAACTCCTTGCCCCAGTCCCCCCTGGCCTGCCGATCTTCGCCCAGAGGGTTGCCGGCACCGCTCAGGCTGGCGCTGATCGTTCGGAGCGGTTTTACGGCGTTGGGAAAGATGCCGTACTCCGTGGCCAGTCGGCGCAGGGAAATCCCCGATTCGATCTGGCCCACATCCCGGGGGCACTGCTGGGGGCAAAGCCCGCAGGTCGTACAGCGCCAGATATCCTCGCTTTCGATATCGGTCATGCCGAAGGTCGCCTGCCGGACAACCTTGCGCATGCTGAAATCGATCAACCGGTTCCACGGGCAGACCGCATCGCACAACCCGCATTGATAGCAGCGGGTAAAGTTCTCGCCGCCATTGGCTTTGATCTCGTCGACAATCTCTTTATAATCGGCTACCGTCTCCACGAATCAATGGTTTCCTTTTCAGCCTTTTTTGGCCACAGCCATGCGGGCCACAGCATCGACAATCTTCTCCATTCCATACTTCTCGGCCAGAGATTCGAGGCCCATATCCAGTTCCTCCTGCTCGGCCGCCACTTCAACCTCCTCCTCCCGCTCTTCGAGAACCAGCGCGTCCGTGATGCACCATTTGACGCACAGGGGTTCCTCTTCGCCTTCGCACATGTCGCATTTCAAGGGCAGCCCGGAATCGGGCTCCTTGAAATCGGCCCTGGACGGACACGGCGCCCGGCAGAAGGCGCACTCGTCGTACTCTTTGCCGTCGATGATATATTTGTCCCGCCCGGCGCACTCCGCGCCGGCGGACTCGCCGGCGTAGACCGGCACGTAGATGTCCTGCAACGGATGCCGCAACACGCGAATACGGGCCCGCGCCGGATTGTTGCTCGAGTATTTGGGCTGGGCGTGAAAGGCCGAACAGATCATTTCGCAGGCCCGGCAGCCGTTGCACAGGTCGGCGTTGATTTTGATGGTCTTGACGATCTTTTTTTCGGTGGCCATGGCTACACCTCCCCGCCCGGTTCAACCGGATCTTTTGGGGTAGGCGGCTCGACCGTTTTCGAGTAGATGCCCCGTTTCTCGAATTCCTCGTACACGTAGTCCAGGCCCAAGTCGTGCAGGGACGCTTTGGTTGGGATGCCCTGCTCGTTCCAGCCCTTGAAAGCATAGTAGGTGTCCAACAGTTCTTTCTCCAGTTCGGGAAAACGCTTTTTCCAGTGGTTTTCAGGGGGCCGGTCGTCCTTTCGGCGCAACCCCCGCCGGGTGTTGATGGCCCGCACCAGAGTACGATAGCGCTTGGCGGCCTGGGTCAACTTCTCTTCATCCATCTCGATGCCCGCTCCGGCAGAGATGAATTTCGGGTAGTTGTGGATGTGATAGGGGGGCTTGAGCGGGAACGAAGAGAGGCCGGCGCACATGCCCAAGGCGTCGTCGATGTAGTGCATGCGCTCCTGCCAGTCGACGATATCACAGCACATCTCGGGCGTGGGGTAATAGGGAATCGATTTTTCGCCGCGGGGCTCCCAGTCCAGAAAATACTGCTTGAACTTCTCGTCGGGTACCTGGAACCAGTCCTTGACGAACGCTTCGCGGTGTTCCCGTTTGGGATAGGGCGCCTGGGGAAACTGCCCTTCGATCTGGGTGATGTTCATCTTCTCGCCGGTGGCGTACATCAGAAAATAGATGGGGTTGAGCATGGAAAGCTTGAGGGGCAGTTGCTCGTGCTTCTTGATGTTGTTGTGGGCGTAAGCTTCGGCCCCGTTACCGATCGCTTTGGCCGCCCAGTAGGTGCCGTCGGCCAGGACGTCGCCGATGCCCTCCCGCCTGACGATGCGGTCCAGCAGCCAGCGAAAGCGGCCTTCGTTGTCCTCCGGCAGGCCCGGAAAATCGTCTTCCGAAAGGATTCCGTTTTCCAGCAGTTCCAGGGCAAAGGCCATCACCTGGGGGGCCGAAAAGCCGTCCACCCCGTACTCGGTGGCACTCTGGGCGATCCCCAGACCGAATTCCAGGTTCGAGTACGCCGCCATGGTGTACGTCAGCTTGGAAAAGCATTTCATCATGTAGGTCGGCTTGCCCGGCGGGGAGATGGTGGCGCCGCAGGTCATGGGGCAATTGTAGCAGCTGATCAGCCGCGTGCGCATATCTTCCATGGTTTGGGTCCAGTCCCGGGCGATCTCCTCGTTCCAGAACCCTTTGCGGCGCTCTCTGGAATTGCCCCACATGAAATTCTCGGTATGCCACTTCTCGTCATGGACCTTCATCTCCTGGGGCGATCCCAGGCCCGCCAAAATCGGCATGACCCCCGGGATGGGGTTTTCGTTTCGGAACTTGATATACTCGAGCGCCTCGCTGCAAAGCGCCATGAACGCCTCCGGGCGGGCCAGGTGAATGTCACGGGTCCCCCGCACGGCGATGGCCTTGACCCTTTTGTCGCCCATCACGGCCCCGATGCCCTGCCGGCTGGCGCTGGAACGGCCCTGCTCGATGGAGGCAAAAAAGACCCGGTTCTCTCCAGCCAGACCGATAGCGGCCACCTGGGCCTTGGGTTCCTTCAGTTCCTCGCAGATCAGATTGGCCGTCTCCACGGCCCCTTTGCCTGCAAGATGACTGGCGTCCCGGATCTCCACCTTGTCGTCCCTGATCCACAGGTAGACCAAGTCCGGGGATTTACCCCGCAGGATCACCTTGTCGTAACCGGCGTATTTCAACTCCGGCGCCCAGAATCCGCCCATCATGGAAAAGGCCAAAAGTTTTGTCTGCGGGGAGATGGTGGTTACGATGGTGCGGTTGCATCCCGTGGCCGGCGTGCCGCACAACAGCCCCGCGGCGAAGATCAGCAGGTTGTCGGGCGAAAACGCCTCGACTTCGGGGGGCACCCGATCCCACATGATCTTGGCATTGGTTCCCAGTCCCCCCAGATACAGCTCGGTATCCTTGGGGTCCGTTGCCACCCGCTCGATGTTCCCGCGGGTCAGATCAATCTCCAAATGATACCCTGTTTCCGCGTACCTCATGGTTCTCTCCCTAAAAGACCGTCGGCACTTTGCACATCTAATTTATGTGAGAATAAAATGCACGTCGGCGTCGATCTCTTTCTCTCAGTCGATGCGAACGATTTTCACCTGTTTTCCCACCCAATCGCCGGGCAGATAGACCCTTCCTGTTTTCCCGCTGGTCTTGACTTTTTTTTCGATCATCTCCTCCCCGTAAATTCTGAACTCGGTCTTGGCGGGCACAGGAGAGCTTTCCGACTCGCCGCCGTCCTTCTTTTTGCGGGTTTGCTGCTTGGGGGTAATCATCTCGGGCCCTGAAAGAACAACACGTTGACTGTCCGCTGTCCAAACCTGCCATGAATTGACCGGCACCGGGCAGTGGATCCACCCGAAAGGTCCAGGCTACAACATAACTACAAAATAGCTATATAATAGTTACTTGCTTGTCAAGCCAAAAAGAAAGGCAATCCGGCGGCCATCCCCTGCCTGACTGTGGTCTATATTACCTAAAAAATGGGAAAAACGACTTCCATTGCCCAACATGCCGCCAAGCACCTTGCTGGCGATGGGAATACTAACAAACCAATTTTATAACAAAATCAATCTTCATTCGTCCAAAGCTCAGTTTGGTCCGGTTCTTGATAACCATTAGGGTTCAACGCTTCGAATTCAGGTTCGAACGCTAAAGGAAAAGGGAAGCGGTCATACATATCATCCGCATTTTTGTCATTGCCGAATACCGCCACGGGTACTAGAATAGAAATAAGGGCGGCAACGGATTCACCCCAAGGGTTCGCCACGGTGATTTTCCACCGACCGCCTGGTCATTCGGGTCCGGGCGTACCCAGCACCAATGATCGGATCGTCAATGAAGGGTTACAGGCATACTATAATTTTTCTCCTGGCGGCTGTGCCTTTCCTGGCACCACTGACGGTGACAGCGGGAAACCCGCATCTTCGGGAGACAACCGAACTCAAGCGCCTGCTGGCAGTCGTGGCGCCGCCGCACACCGCCGCCCTGGATACTGCCACGGACAGACTGTGGAGCCCGGTGGCGCGATTCTACCGCATGATCGGCTACCGGACGGTGTGGATGGACGCCGATGGCCTCACCCGGCAGGGAGAAGGCCTGTTGAAGGTCATTTCGAGCGCCTCGGAAAACGGTCTCGTACCGGAGGCCTATTTTCCGCCGCCCCTGGAGAATCCGGGCGGCCTGCCCATGGGATTGGGCGAATCGTTCGAGGCAATGCCCCCCTCCCCTGCCGTGCAGATGGATATGATGCTCACCGACGCGCTGCTGCGCTACGCCGCTGATCTTGCCCGGGGTCGCATTGCACCGCAGTCCCTTGACGTGCCCTGGGTCAGTGACCGGCAACTGCCGGACCGGGATTTTCCGGCCGAGTTGGCGGCGGCGTTCAATGCCGACCGTCTGTGGAATTTTCTGAACGACCTCCCTCCCGGCCAGCCCGCGTATGCCGGTCTGAAAGCGGCGCTGCAGCAATACGAACAGATCCGTTCGCGCGGTGGGTGGTCGCCCGTCGATGACGGCCCGTCCCTGGGACGGGGAGATCAAGACCCGCGCATACCGGCGCTGCGCAGCCGGCTGCTCGCAACCGCAGATCTCCGACCCTGCCTGCCGGAGGCGGCGGAGATCTTCGATGCCGATCTGGAAGCGGGGGTCATGCGTTTCCAGTATCGCCATGGGCTGAAACCCGACGGCGTGGTCGGCAAAAAGTCGCTGGCCGTCCTGAATATTCCCGTCGAAAAGCGCATCCTGCAGTTGAAATTGAATATGGAGCGCTGTCGCTGGTATCCGGACAGTTTCGGCGGGCGTTATCTGCTGGTCAACATTCCCGATTACACGCTGAATATCGTGGAAAACGACTGGGTGGTCCAACGGATTCGCGTGATCGTCGGCAGGCCGGACCGCCAGACCCCCAACCTTTCGGGTCAGATGACTTATCTGGAGATCAACCCGTATTGGAATGTTCCGGCAAAAATCGCTCGGAAGGATATTCTGCCGAAAATCAAGGAGAACCCCGACTATTTAGTCCGGCAGGGAATCAAGGTGTTTGACAGTTGGGATGAAGCAGCAACGCCCATCGACCCGGAATCCATCTCCTGGGAAGGGGTATCCAAAAATTATTTCCCCTATCGCCTGCGCCAGGACCCGTCCGCGTTCAACGCCCTGGGCCAGGTGAAGTTCATCTTTCCCAACAGTCAGGCCGTTTATATTCACGACACTCCGTCAAAATCCCTCTTTGAAAAAAACCGTCGCGGGTTTTCCTCCGGATGCGTAAGGATCGAGTCCCCCCTGGAACTGGCCCGCTACCTGCTGCGCGACCAGTCCTGGGACCAAAGCCGCCTGGAAGAAACCGTTGACAGCGGGCGTCACCGGACCGTGGTTCTCAAAGAGCCCATCCCGGTGCATCTGGTCTATTTCACCGCCTGGGCGGATTCATCGGGAGCGGTCAACTTCCGGGAAGACATTTACGACCAGGACCGCGAACTCGAACTGGCCCTGATCCAGCGGCCCGCGCCCACCCTGTTCTGTCATCAGGAGAATTCGGCCGGTCCGATGCTGGCCCACTACACCCTCCCGGAAAGCCTTCAATGAACTACCCCGCCGCAAGCAGCGGGGTATCAAGACCTTAGAAGGACTTTACCAATTTTAGCGCCGCAAAGCGGCGGGGTATTAGACCCGCTGCTTCGCAATAAGCGAGATTTAATCCGCTTCAAGCCGGCCGACGTAATGACACGCCGCCAGGTGGTCGTTGCCGAATTTCGGATATGGGGTCAGGATCGGCGTTTCGGTTTTGCAGCGGGGGCGTGCATAGGGGCAACGGGGATGGAAATGGCATCCCGCCGGCGGGTGGATGGGAGAAGGCACATCGCCCTGCAGCACCGGCTGAGGAGTATCCCGTTTTTCCGGGTCCGGATCGGGGATGGCAGCGATAAGCGCTTGCGTGTAAGGATGCAGCGGGCTTTCGTAAAGCGTTTCGGCCGCCGCATATTCCACGATCCGCCCCAGATACATGACGGCAATCCGGTCGGACACGTGTTTGACCACGGCCAGGTCGTGGGCGATGAACAGGTAGCTGAGCCCCATCTCCCGCTGCAGTTCCAGCAACAAATTGAGAATCTGGGACTGGATGGAAACGTCCAGGGCCGAAACCGGTTCGTCGCAAACCACCAGCTTGGGCTTCAGGGCGATGGACCGGGCAATGCCGATGCGCTGACGCTGGCCGCCGGAAAACTCATGGGGGAAGCGGTTGCGGGCATCGTCGGCCAAGCCCACCCGCTCCAGCAGCTCACCGACGGACTGCCGGCGCTGCCGGTCGTCGCCCATGCGATGGATCACGAAAGGCTCGGCCAGGATATCGCCCACCGTATGGCGCGCATTGAGGGATTCGAACGGGTCCTGGAAGATCATCTGCAACTGGCGGCGGCTTTTTCTCATCACGCTGCCGTTGGCGGTGAGCAGATCCCTTTCCTGGAAGATCACCTTTCCGTCCGTGGGCTTCAGCAGCCGCAGGATACAGCGCCCCACGGTGGTCTTGCCACAGCCGGATTCCCCCACCAGCCCCAGGGTCTGTCCGTTTTCCACCGCAAAAGAAACCCCGTCCACAGCATACACCGCGCCCACCTTTCTGCGCAGTACGCCGCCACAGATGGGAAAGTGCATTTTCAGGTTTTCCACCTGCAGCAATGCTTTGTTATTGGGTGTCGATTCCGTCATGGTGCTCCAGTAAAAAACAGCGAGACCAGTGCGTGTCGTCCACCTGCACCGGTTCCGGCGATCTTTTTTTGCATCGGTCCATCACATGGGGGCAGCGGTTCTGGAACCGGCAGCCCGGAGGCAGCCGGTCCAGGGCCGGCACGGTCCCCTGGATGATGGGCAACGGCTGCTTGGCGGCCGAGGTAAGTCTCGGCATGGCGGCCAGCAGGCCTTGGGTATAGGGATGCCGCGGGTCGTTAAAAAGCGCCCTTACCGGTGCAGATTCAACGATCTGCCCGGCGTACATCACGGCCACATCCTCGCAGATCCGGGCGATGACGCCCAGGTCATGGGTAATTAAAATCACGGCCATGCCGGTCTCTTTCTGCAGGTCCAGAATCAGCTCCAGAATCTGGGCCTGGATGGTGACATCCAGCGCCGTGGTCGGTTCGTCTGCGATGAGCACATCCGGTTTGCCGGCCAGGGCCATGGCGATCATCACCCGCTGCCGCATGCCGCCGGAAATCTGGTGGGGATAGGCAGCCATGCGTTCCCGGGCCTCGGGAATCCCCACGCGCTGCATCAGATTCACGGCGGCCGCGAAACGGTTGTCGCCGCCCAGTTCCGGACGATGCATCTCGAACACCTCCAGCAGCTGCCGGCCGATGCGATGGACCGGATTCAGCGCCGTCATGGGCTCCTGAAAAATCATGGAGATTCTCCCCCCACGGATTCGCTGCATCTTTTCTGCCGGCAGCCGGACCAGATCCGTTCCGTTCAAGCGGATGGAACCGCTCTCGATCACACCGGCCGGCCGGGGCAACAGCCGCATGATGGACAGGGCCGTCACGCTCTTGCCGCAGCCTGACTCGCCCACCAGCCCGAGAATGCTGCCGGCCTTGAGCGCAAGGCTGACGCCGTCGACGGCCCGCACCCATCCGCTTTCGGTGTCGAAGGCGGCCACCAGACGGTCGATGGTCAAAATGGGTTTGCGTTCATTCATGGCTTGTACGTTTCGTCCCTGATTGTAACCGGAGGGAAAGCAACGCCGTCGTCCATGGCGTTGCGGGTCTGCTCGGCCAACTGCGGGTCGAACCAGAACAGGCCGCCGCTGGAGCTGTCGAACGCACTGAACAGGCTGCCCGAGGTTCGTGTGGCCGGCGGGTCCGGCAGCCGCCACCAGCGCCAGTAAACCTCCCGGAAATAAGGAACCATGAAGGTGGGCACATAGGCGCCGATCTCGTGAACGCGCTGCTGGATGCGGTGGGCCAGGTCGATGCGCTCCTGCTCGTCCAACGAGTTGCGGTAGGCATCGATGAGTTGGTCCATCTCCGGGTCGTCGGTGTTGGTCACGTTATTGGTCTGCCCCTTGTGGGCGTTGACCGAATGCCAGAACTCCCAGAAATGGGGGCGCATCCCCGTGCTCCACCCCAGCCAGGCCACGTCGTGGCGCTTTTCGAGGATTTTCTTGAAAGCCGTGGACGGATCGAGTTTGAGCAGGTTCAATTCGATGCCCGCCTTGCGGGCCTCTTCCTTGAGCACCACCAGCCGCTGGGTATGATCGTCCCGGTAGTAGACCACTTCCACGCTGTAGCGCCGGCCGTTTTTGGCCCAGATACCGTCGGGCCCGCGCTGCCAGCCCGACCGGTTCATGTACGCTTTTACCTTGTCCAGATTGTAGCGGCGGGCCTTGATGCTCGTATTGGTGTACTTGCCATAACCCACGTAAGCGCTCTCCAGGCGGAAATAATCGTTGCGCAGCACCTGGACAATCACCTTTTCCACGTTCATGGCGTGGGCAAAGGCATAGCGCAGGTTGACATCCTTGAAGATGTCCCGATCCATGTTCATCCACAGGCCCATGGCCGACTGGGGGGTGTCGTTGAAAAACCACATTTTGTGGACGTATCCCTTTTCCACCACCGGTGTGCGGGTCTTGATATGCCAGTACTTGGGGATGGTGGCCGGATAGACGTCCAGCTTGCCTTTCTTGAAGTACTCCCATTGGAGGTTGGGATCTCGGATCACCTTGAAGAGCACCGTGTCCACGTTGAACCGGTTCCTGAAATAGCGCCGGTCGTTGGCCCACCAGTCCTTCTTGCGCGCAAAGCGCACGTAGCGCCCCTTGCGGAAGCGGTCGATCCGGTAGGGGCCGGTATTGGGCACCACGGACCAGTTGGTCTTGCGGATGAAATCCTGATCCAGGGGATCGAAAAAATGGCGGGGGGTCGGGCCAATGCTGATTTTCAGATGCAGATCCGGCTGGGCCTTGGTGCTGACCACCGCCAGGGTGTGGTCGTCGTAGACGATCACCCGCTCGATTTCGTTGGTGTAGTAATCATTGTACCAGGGCGCCACGATGTAAGGGGACCGCATGAAATCCAGGGTATAGGCGAAATCGTACGCCGTAACCGGTACGCCGTCGGACCAGCGGGCGGTTGGATCGAGCCGGAAGTACATGGTTTTCTTGTCGCTGCCGTAAGCCCAGTGGGTGGCCAGTTCGGGAACGATATTCAGGGTATTGGGATGGATGCCGGTCAGGCCCAACTGGTTGCCGAGAATGGCGCTGCGAAAACTGGTATTGGAGTCCGGGCCAACCACCCGGAAGGTCAGCGGAAACGAATCCAGGGCCAGGTGCAGGGTGCCGCCCCGCCGGGCCTCCAGATCGGCAAAGACCGGATCGCTGTCGTTGGTGAGCCACTGGATGCCCTCGGGCAGGGGTTCGCGCACCGGTATGGGGGCCGGTTGAACAGTCTCTGCGGCCGCTTGCCCGGATCCATCCGCGGCCGAAGGCTCTTTTTCCGGTGCGCATCCGGCAATGGCAATGCCAATTATTAAAAGCAGCATGGCGATGATTGCCGGTATAGAAATTTTGTTTCTGCCCATACTATTCATAAACCGTATGCATCTTGGGATCGAAGGCCTCGCGGACCGCTTCCCCCACGAAGGTGACCGCCACCAGCGTGACGACCATGGCGATAATCACGGAAAATCCCAGCCACCAGGCGCTGAAGTTGGCCCAGGCCTGCTGCAGCAGTTCGCCCCAGCTGGGCGTGGGCGGTGGCAGACCGAAGCCCAGGTAGTCCAGGGAGGTCAGGGCCACGATGCCGCCGGAAATGGAAAAGGGGATATAGGTGACGACCAGCGATACGGTGTTGGGCAGGATGTGCCTGAAGATGATCCGCAGGTCCGAGCCCCCCAGTGCCTTGGCCGCCAGCACGTAGTCCCGGGCCTTTTCCTTGTAGGTCACCGTGCGGATGGTCCAGGTCATGCCCATCCAGCCGAAAATCACCATGATGCCGATCAGCCACCAGAAATTGGGCACCACGATGGAGGAGATGATGATGACCACGTACAAAAAGGGCACCGTCGACCATATCTCGATGATGCGCTGAAGCAGAATGTCGAACCATCCGCCGTAATAGCCCATGGCGCAGCCGATGCTGATGCCCACCACGTAAGTAGACACCAGCAGCGCAATGGAGAACCATATGGCGATGCGGAACCCGTAGACCAGCCGGGCCAGTACATCCCGCCCGGAGGTGTCGGTCCCGAGAAAATGGCGCCGTTGAAACGATGGCGGCTCGGGCGGCAGGCTGTCTTTCCGCAGGTCGTTCTCGTAAGGGTTGTAGGGAACCGGCGGCAAAAGCACCCAGTTGCCCGCTTTCTCCTGAGAAAAGCGCCGGGCCAGTTGCCGGTAGTCGGTTTCGTAGTCGTACGCCAGGCCAAAGACCGTTCCGGGGATGATATCGCCATAGGTGGGAAGGTACCAATTGCCCTGGTAGCGGACGATCAGGGCGCGGTTGTTGACCAGCAGTTCGGCCCCCAGCGATCCCAGAATCAGGACCAGCAACAGCACGAAGGCATAGTAGCCGCGCTTGATGGCGCGAAACCGTTTCAACTTTTTCAGGGTCAGGGGACTGAGGGCCATGATCGTTGCGCTACTCGAATTTTACCCGCGGGTCAACGGCTGCCACGCACATGTCGGACAGGATGTTGCCCACCAGGAATAAAATGCTGGAAATCGCCAGTACGCCCATGACCACCGGATAGTCCCGCTCCACCACGGATTCGTATCCCAGCAGTCCCATGCCGTCGATATTGAACACCTTCTCCACCAGAAAAGAGCCGGAAAGAATCACGCTGATGTTGTTGCCGAACGTGGTGGCGATGGGGATCAGGCTGTTTCTCAAAGCGTGTCCGAATACAGCGCCTTTGAAAGTGAGTCCCTTGGCCATGGCCGTACGGACATAGTCGGCGGCCAGGTTGTCCATCAGGGTATTTTTCATCAGGAAGGTCATGAAGCTGAAGGCGCCGATCAGGTAGGCCGCCAGCGGCATCACCGTATGCCAGGCCAGATCCAGCACCTTACCCCACAACGAGAGGTTTTCGAAATTCTCACCGACCAGTTCTCCTAAGGGGAACACTTCCCAGTGAGAGGCGAACAGCAGGATCATCAGTATGCCGGCCACCCAGCCAGGGATGGCGTAGCCGACAAAAACCAGAACGGACGAGGCGTCGTCGAAAACGCTCTTGTGGCGGATCGCCTTGGCAATGCCCAAGGGAATGCAGATCCCGTACATGGCCACCATGGTCAACAGGCCGAAATAAAGCGAGATAGGAATCCGGTCCCGGATCATCTCCCACACCGGATCGTAGTATCGTGTGGAGGTGCCCAGGTCCCCGCGCACGATTTTTCCCAGCCAGAGGGCGTAGCTGACCAGGGCGGGCTTGTCGAATCCGTAGTATTGCTTCAGCAGTTCGATCTGGTCGTCGGACAGGGGTTGGCGCTGGACCGTCTCGGATACGGCGGCGCCTCCGCCCTGCAGGGCCTGCTGCTGGGCCTGGGCGATGATCCGTTCGATGGGACCGCCGGGCACGAAGCGCGTAATCACGAAAATGAGAACCGTGATCCCGACAAAGGTGGGCACGACGAGCAAAAAACGGCGAATGAAGTATGCGGTCATAGAGGCCTGTAGCTCGGTGACGACACTGATGAATTTTTACGCATGGCACAAGTCAATGGAAGCGCCAACATACATCAACCATAGCCTCATTTCAAGGAGGCCCTGGTTGGTTCACCGGTTCCCATGCTCCGCTTGGGAGCGAGGTTTAACCGTAGTGGCGGGGTTTATCCCCGCCTTTGCGATCCGGGCGCGGATAAACCGCGACCCTACACTGCGTCAGAGCTTGGAAGCAGGCCGTAATCGTTGCCCCGGCCATGGCGAAAGCTGAACCCTCTGTGTCCTCTGTGCTCTCTGTGGTTTAAAGATGCATAGGTGCCCCACTCCCTTGACTTTTCCCAACACCGGGTTTTATTTTGAATGGCATTCGCTCCTGAAACCAATTTCAGCCGCCACATACTCGTATAGAAAGAGAAAGGACCCCGCGCCTTATGCCACCCGAACAGACGCTAACGCCGCAATCCGAAATCGATGCCCGCATCCAAGAGCTTCAGACATCCCTTCAACAAGAAGGCATCGATGGCGCATTGATCGTACAAAATACCGACCTGTTCTATTTTTCCGGGACCATCCAGCAGGCCCATCTCTATGTCCCGGCGGAAGGTCCCCCGCTTCTCATGGTCCGCAAGAGCCTGGAGCGGGCCCAGGAGGAATCGCCCATGGCGAACATTCTGCCCCTGGCAAGCCCCAAAAAGCTGCCGGAGCTGATGCACGCCCACGGTCTGAAGCCACCGGCCGTCCTGGGAATGGAACTGGATGTGCTGCCGGCCAACAACTACTTCGCCTATCGAAAGCTATTTCCAAAAAGCGACATCAGGGACGTATCGGTTCAGATTCGCACCCTGCGCGCAGTGAAATCGCCCTATGAACTGGATCTGATCCGCCAGGCGGCGGCCTTTTCCGACCAGATTGCCGGTCTCATGCCCAATCTGCTGCAACCGGGGATGACGGAAATCGAACTGGCCGGTCTGGTCGAGGCCCAGGCCCGCCGCCTGGGCCACCAGGGAATCGCTCGCATGCGTCTGTTCGGCGCCGAAATGTTCTACGGGCATCTCATGGCCGGTCCGTCGGCGGCGGTGCCGAGCTTTCTGGCATCGCCCACCGGTGGCGCCTCGGTCAGTCCGGCCGTGGCCCAAGGCCCCGGATTCCGCAAAATTCAGCGCAACGAACCGATCCTGCTGGATTACGTGTTTGCCTGGCAAGGGTACATCAGCGATCACACCCGCATCTTTTCCATCGGCCGGCTGCCCCGGATGCTGGTGGAGGCCCACGCGCACATGCTGGAGGTTCAGGAGCACGTCAAGAAGATGGCCACGCCGGGGACCGCTGCCGGCGACATTTACGAAGCCGTCATGAAAATGGTCGAGGAAAGGGGCCTTACCGCTAATTTTATGGGAGCGGGGGATGATCGGATCCGTTTCATCGGTCATGGGGTGGGCTTGGAGGTGGATGAGTTCCCCTTCCTTGCCAGGGGGCAAAAAATGAAGATGCGGGAGGGGATGACGATTGCACTGGAGCCGAAGATGATCTTCCCCGGAAAAGGGGTCGTCGGTATCGAAAACACCCACGTGGTCACGCCGGACGGGCTGCGTCAGCTCACCTGCGCAGAGGAGCAGATCGTTACCGTCTGAAGCCGCCGACATAAAAATCTGAACCACCAACACAAAAAGGGAGCAGAATCCGATCTGCTCCCTTTTTTAACTGAAATCGAAACGGTAAGATTAACGCTTGGAAAACTGGAACCGTGCCCGGGCACCCTTCTGTCCATATTTCTTGCGCTCTTTTTCTCTCGGGTCGCGCTTGACGAATCCGGCTCTTTTAAGGGTCGGCCGCAAATCCGGATCGAACTGAATCAGGGCTTTGGTGATGCCGTGGCGCACCGCGCCGGCCTGTCCGGAAATCCCGCCACCGTGGACTTTGATCTTGATGTCGAAGGCATCCAGATTGTTGGTCAGGGTCAGGGGCTGACGCAGGATGGTTCTGGCTGTGCTGACGGCAAAATACTCGTCGGCGGGACGATCGTTCACGGTAATGACGCCCGTGCCGGGTTGAATCCAGGTTCGGGCAATGGCGTTCTTGCGTTTTCCGGTAGCGTAATAGGTTTTCTCTGTTGCCATGGTTTTCCCCAATACTCGACGTTATAGCGTGGTTCGGCGATATTCTATTGGATGGTCATCGTTTCCGGCGCCTGGGCCTCGTGGGGGTGCTGATCCCCGGCGTAGACCTTGAGCTTTTTGAACAACTTGCGGCCCAGGCTGTTTTTGGGCAGCATGCCCTTGACAGCAAAACGGATGACGTCTTCGGGGCGTTTTTCCATCAATTTTCTGGCGGTGATGGTCTTCAACCCCCCAATGTAACCGCTGTGACGGTAGTAATTTTTCTTGTCCATCTTTTTGCCGGTCATGACGATCTTCTCGGCGTTGATCACCACCACGGAATCCCCCGTGTCCGCATGGGGCGTGAAAAGCGGATTGTGCTTGCCACGCAAGGTTGCGGCAACTTTGGAGGCCAACCGGCCCAAGACTTCACCCTCGGCGTCGACGATCCACCATTTGTCCGGATTGTCTGAATTTTTAGCGCTGTACGTATATTTTTTCACCTTTTAACTCCTGTTCGTTTCTTAGAATCAGGGAGTATTAATTGATAATCCCATGTGTGTCAAGGAAAAATGTTCCACCAAAACGGCCTTTAGGCCTCATTCCTTTGGGGTGGACAAGGGGTTAATGTTTTGACATTGGCGCCGATTTCTGCAATTTTCTACGGTCATGGAACATCTTGAAATCGAATTGAAATTTTATGTTTCCGACTTCGATTCCATGCGGGCCAGGCTCACGAATCTGGGCGCCGTGCGCACCGGGCAGCCCGCCCTGGAGCACAACATCCGTTATGAAACCGGAGATGATCGCCTGTTGGCAAACAAGTGTCTGCTCCGTCTTCGCAAGGATCGTCAAACCACCCTGACGTTTAAATCACCCCCGCCGGGAAAAGACGATCGTTTCAAGGTCTACCGCGAGTTGGAAGTGAGCGTGTCCGATTTCGAGACCATGGACGCCATTTTAAATGCCCTGGGCTTTTTTTGCCGCCAGGTTTACGAGAAGCGGCGCGAAACCTGGCAGTTGAACCACGCCCTGTTGTGCCTGGACGCCATGCCCTTTGGTTCTTTTCTGGAAATCGAGGGCCGCCCGAAAACGATCACGCAGGTCATTCGCGATCTGGGGCTTGCCCGGGAGCATCGCATCCTCGCCAACTACCTGGGGATGTTTGAAACCCTGAAGAAAAAGGAAGGTTGGACCTTTTTTGATGTGACCTTCGACAACTTCGCGGATGTGCGCTTCTCCTTTGAGCGTTACCGCCATCTGTTCGAAGCCGGCAGCGACAACGCATGAGATTAACCGATATGATCATTCGCCCTGCAATAATGACCGATACAGAACAAATCGCTTTAACACACAAAAAATCCATTGAGGTCCTGTGTTCCGAATACTACCCTCCAGAGAACATTGCCGGTTGGGTGGCAATCCTTTCTCCCGATATCTATGAAAATGCCATAAAAGAAAAAGTCATGATCGTGGCTGAGGATAAAAATGAAATCCTTGGTTTGGGCATTCTGGATCTTGAACGCAAGGAAATCGGGGCGATCTATATTCATCCAAAGGTCAAAGGGATAGGTGTTGGAAGGCGGCTATTGCTGAAACTGGAGGAAATTTTCTTGAAAAACAATGCCGATGGGTTGACCTTATGCGCGACCATCAACGCTTATGGTTTCTATAGACACCAAGGCTATACCGGTGCAGAGAAAATGTTTCATGAACTGCCCAACGGCATCAAACTTGAGTGCATTCAAATGCATAAGACGCTGAATAAAAAATGAACCGATCTGGTTGTCGGTGAACTTGCACCCCAACCCGAAATTCGATGATCTCATCAACCGAGGCGGCAATTTTGATCCGGCCGCAGTAGGCAGCGGTAAAAAGAACCGCTTCCGCTCACATCGATACGGACAATCACTTTTTGCCTTTGATCGGCCCCTTGCAGTTTACCTTGGCATCCAGCCGGCCGCCGGCTTCCACAACCAGGTCTCCGCAGACAATCTCGCCCGAGCATTTTCCGGTTGACAGAATCACCAGTTGCCCTGTCGTTTCCACCCGACCTTCGAAACTGCCGCCCACGGTCATGGTCTGGGCATGGGTGTCCGCCGCGATATGCCCTTCCTCGCTGACCACTACGCTGTCGCCTGTCAGGGTGCCTTTAACGGCGCCCTTGACAACCAGATTGCCGTTGCCAACGACGGAACCTTCTACCGTCATGCCCTTGTCAATAATAGAAAACTTGCTGCCTTTATCCTTCACGGTCAATCTCCTGATCAGGGGTTCTCAATGGATACCGTTCGTTTCAACACCGCAAGCATCGATTAAAACCGGGATCGGCCGTCTTCCCTGGCGGCCGGTGCGGCACCGTCTGTCAAGGAGGGATCTTCAACCGGGGCTGCGGCCGAGCTTTCCGGAGCGACAGTGTCGCTGCCCGAGGCCGTGCCGGTTGTCTCCGGTTGGCCTGCCGATTCCGGAGTCACCGTCTCCCCGGCGGGTTTTTCCTGGCTATCGGTTGCAGGTGCGGGCGCTGCCCTCTCGGCTGGAGGCGCGGGAAGACTGACGGGGATCGTCTCTTCCAGCAGCGTGTTTCCAGAGGTGTCAAATACATAAACGGTAGCCGATTCGTACACCGAAGGATCGGCCACCCCCCGGGCCTTGATTTCCATATCCCTGAACCGCGAAATCCGGAATGCCTGCCCCCGATTCCCCTCCGGCTGGCCGTCCACCATCTTTACCTGCGGCATGGTCAACCACGAGCCCTGATCTTCCTGACCGGTTTTCAGGAGGACCACGCAGCGCCCCGCCACGGGAGAAGAATGCTCTCCGGTGTTTTTGACCCGAAAGCGCGCTATGAGGGTATTATTGCCCGCATCATGGGTCAGCACCAAGTCAGCCACGGTAACCGTAACCTTTTTCGGGGCAGCCGCAGCGTCTGCTTTCTCGGCGGGCTGGTCGGCCGATGGCGTTGCCGGTTCTGGTTTGGCCGCGGAGACGGATGGCGGAATCGTTATCGGGTAATCCTTTTCGATAATGGGATCTTTCGAGGAATCGAACACATACACCCGGGCGGTATCGAAAACGGACGGATCCGTTTCCGCTGGCGCCATAAGTTCCATGTCGACAAATCTCGAAATTCGAAATGCCCGCCCATTTTTGCCGTCGGGGACGCCGTCGACGAGGGTGACCTTGGGCAGGGCCAGCCAGGAATCGGGTTCCAGACTGTTGTTTTTCAGCACCACAACGCATTTCCCCGCCACCTTGGAATGTCCGGGAGCGTTATTGTTTACCCGGAAGCGAACCATGAGAATTTTCTTTTGGGTATCGTGTTTGACGATAAGCTCGTCCAATACCACGGCTGCCGGTTTCTCTTTTTCTTTTGCGTCAGCCGGTTCGGCTCCGGAGGAATCCGCCTCAACAGGTTTGACGATTTCCCGAGGCGCTGTTGAAGCCTCTTTTTCGGATTCCCGGGCCAGGATGGATTCAGGCGCCGGTTTCTCCTCCGGTGGTTGTTCGGCTGCGTCTTCGGAGACCGCAAGTTCCGGCTGCTTCAGGGTAGATGGTTTCGGGGTCCGTTCGCGCCGTTTGGTTACCGGCAGCCCGGCCTCTTCCATGCGAACTTCGGCCAGCACCAGTTCGGCGGTGATCAGTTCGACTTCGCTTTTGTAGTGGTTTAACTGACGATTGGCATCAGCCAGCAAATCCTTTGTTTTCCGGTGCCGGACTTTTTCCGCGGTCCACTGCCATCCCAGGCCGGCGCAAAGCAATCCCAAAAGCACCAACAAAACGGCCAATGTCAATGCAATGCCTTTGATTCGCTTGAATGGAACGATGCGCCCATCGTCGGCGACCAGCAAAAGCTGCCATCGATTCTCGGTTTTTGCCATGGGTCACAATTTCCTTTTTTCAATTCGCCGTCAAAGGAGTTGAACGCGAACCCGCCGATCCTTTCCGGTTTGAAGCATCCGCCGGGCGTTGCCGCAGTTCACGGCGATCTCCAGCAGCCCCCGGCTTCCGATAATAGCCAACGGCGCATTTTCGGCCGCCTGGTCATAGGAATCGACGATGGCGCCGATGGACGTATCCGCCAGCACCACGGCCACCTGACTGCCGGCCGCCCCTTTACAGAGCCGCTCGATGGCGCGTTCGTCGATATTGGTCATCAGATTGCCGAATCGATCGACGGCAACCACCACGCCCTCGATACAATCCGGGCTGGGAAAGCGGTATCGGGGCATTCTTCCCGTCACGATATCCGCAGGGTCGACCGGCGGCCCCAATTCGGCCAATGGCAGGCCGACGGCCAGATGCGCGGCGGCCGGTGCAAAGATATCCCGCCCGTGAAAGGTGCGGCTCACGGGATTCAGAAAATAACGTCGGTTCTCCACCGAAACGACGGTAGCCTTCGAAGATTTCCTGAGCACGCCTTCGATCAGGCCGTTGTCCGGTGCAACAAAGCGCCGGCCGCCGCAATCGACAGCCAGAATCCGGCGTTTCCCGCCCACCCCCGGATCCACCACAGCGACAAAAACCGTGCCTTCCGGGAAATAGGGAACCGCCGCCTGCAAGATAAAGGCCCCGTGGACGACATTCTGCGGCTCGATCCGATGGCAGATGTCCACTACGCGGGTGCCGGGTTCGATCCCGGCGATCACCCCCTTCATGACACCCACATATTCGTCGCGGGTGCCGAAATCGGTAAGCAGGGCAATCAGCGCCATGTGCCCTTTCAAAAAAGCTTCTGCTGAATCGGCAGATCCAGATGGCGACAGGCCGCTTCGGAAACCTTGCGCCCCGACGAGGTCCGGATCACCATGCCGATTTTCAACAGGTAGGGTTCCACCACGTCGACCAGGGTGTCGGTTTCCTCCTGCAAGGTGGCGGAAATCGCTTCGATTCCCACCGGCCCGCCGCCATAGTACTCGATGATGGTCTTTAAATAACTATGGTCCAACCGGGTCAGGCCCAAGTTGTCGACTCCTTCCAAGGCCAGGGCCGCTTCGACGGTGGAACGGCTGATGGCGCCGTCTCCTCGCACCTGGGCATAATCCCGGACCCGCTTGAGCAGCCGGTTGACAATCCGGGGAGTTCCACGGGACCGTTTGGCCAGTTCCGCGGCACCCGGAGCGTCGATCCCCACCCCGAGCAGGGCGGCCGACCGGGTCGTAATGCTCACCAGATCTTCCAGGCTGTAAAAATCGAGGTTCCGGAAAATGCCGAAGCGATCCCTTAGCGGTGCGGAAAGCAAACCGACGCGAGTAGTTGCCCCCACCAGGGTAAAACACTTCAGTCGATACCGGTGGCTGCGGGCATGAATTCCCTTGTCGAAAACGAAATCGACGGCGAAGTCCTCCATGGCCGGATAGAGAAATTCCTCCACGGTTTTGGGCGTTCGATGGATTTCGTCCACAAAGAGAACGTCCCCTTCCCCCAGGTGCGTGAGGATCCCGATCAAATCGCCGCCCTTTTCCAGGGCCGGCCCGGAGGTTACGGTGAGCGTGCCGCCCATCTCGTTGGCGATGATGTGTGCCAGGGTGGTTTTGCCCAGGCCCGGCGGGCCGTGAAACAGAACGTGCTCCAGGGGTTCGGATCTCAGTTTGGCCGCTTCGATGGCGATCTTCAAGGTCTCCACAACCTCGGCCTGGCCGATGTATTCGTCCAGTCGTTCGGGGCGCAGGGATAGAATCTCGGGATCCCGGTCGTCGGGTTGCATGGCGCCTTTGACGATGGAGGTCTCGCCCGAACGATGGGTCAGGATTGAATCCGACATATCGGTGTCCGTATCCGGGGAGGCGGTTTTCATTGTTTATTCCCGCTGTCCGCGATAGATTTCATCGAAAAGATCCTCCGCCGTAGCGATACGGCTATCCCGTTTCATCGCCTCGGCAACCATCTGCCTGGCATCGGTGGTTTTGTATCCCAACTGCGAAATCAAAACGTCCATCACCATCTGGACAAAATCTTCATCCACGGGAACCGCTTCGGCGCTTTTCTCATGCCGGATCAACGCAAATCGGTTCATCTTGCCCTTCAGGGACGCCACGATTTTATGGGCCGTGCGATCTCCGATGCCGCTCAGCCGTTTCAGCGTCTTGACATCACCGCTTTCGATGGCGTGGGCGATATCCCCGACCGGGATATTCAACGCCTTGACAGCCTTTAAAGGGCCGATGGCTTCAACCGAGATGAAGTACTGAAAAAACTCCTTTTCGGCTTCCAGGTTGAAACCGATCAATACCGGCTTGGGTTGACGTTCCGTCTGCTGGTAGTAGATATGCAGGGAGACTTCATCCCCGATCTCCTTTGCGGCCAAAGACTCCATGACAACCACCGGGACCAGGATTTCGTAGCCCACATGGCCCACCAGAAGCAGGATCCGGTCCTGCTCCTTTTTCATCAATCTTCCTTCCAGGTATCCGATCATTATTTCTTTTATCGCCTAATGCGCTTCCCGTCCCATTTCAGAGAACGCTTTGGTCAAAGCCAGAGGGAGGAAGCTGTATAAAACCATACCGCGACGACCGATAACGCAGATCCAAAGCGTTCTCTGGAATCGGAGGATTTCATCGGTGGCGGAACAGGCCGATCAATGCCAGCCCCAGTGCATCGGAGGCATGAAAGGGCCGGATGGGCGCCTTTGCACCGAGAGAACTTCGCACCGCCCGCTCCAGTTGTTCCTTGGTCGCCTTTCCGTTTCCGGTAAGAATTTGCTTGGCTTGGCGAACCGGCACCTCGGTCAGCGGGATGCCGGACTGGGTTCCGGCCAGCAGCAGTACCCCGCAGACTTTGCCCAGAACGATACCCGACTGGGGATATTTTTCAAGGGAAAAGACATCCTCGAGAACCATGAGATCCGGCTTTTCATCGGCAAGTACCCGGCAGATCCTGGTATAGATCCGCTCCAGACGCTGCGCGACGGCCTCCTTTTTGGAGGTGGAAATGTTGCCGTAAGCATATTCGCAGACATCCAGTCCGCTGCCGCAAACGATGCCGATACCAGTATCCGCCAGACCGGGATCGATGCCGAGTACTTTCATCATGGCTGGTTAACGCGGCCCCGGTTCTCTCTTGCAGAGACCGCAGGGATTGAATGAGGGCTGGAAGCCCGTCCGTTGCACGGGGAAACTATAAGGCTTCCAATTTCTGTTTGGCGATGGCAGCTTCATTGGTACTGGGATGCTTGGCGATCAGTTCTTTGAGTACCAGGCGGGCGTTGTTGGTTTCTCCGATTTTCACAAAAGCCAGTCCCTGTTTCAGCAGTGCCGCCGGGATCTTGTTGCCCGAAGGATATTTCTCAATCACCTTCTGGTATTCAAGGATGGCCTTCTCATACCACTTTTCACGGTAATAGGTTTCGCCGATCCAGAACTGAGCGTTGTCGGCCTGCTGGGACTTGGGGTAGGTCGCAATCAATTGCTCAAAGCTCTTCCGGGATGCTTTCAGACGACCGTCGTCGAAGGCGCGTTTGGCCTCCAGATAAAGAGCCTGATCCGAAGCCGGCTTTGCGGCAGCAGCAGACGCTGCGGCGGCTTTGACCGGTGGCTTCGATGGTTGAATAGATTTGCGGGCCCCTGCACCTTCCAGATTCAGGTACTGATCGATCGTTTCGATCCGCTTCTGGATGACAGCCGAATCGGCGGCCAGCCGATCCATGCGCTCCCGATTTTTCTGCTGGTTTTCCTCGTACCCTTTGAGCTTTCTGTTGACCAGGTAATCCATCTCCTCCAGTCGGCCGGAGAGTGTTTGAGAGTCTTGCCGAAGCGCATCGAGTTGGGCTGCCAGTTCGGCATACTGCGCTCTTAAGGCCATCTCGTCTTCCTGGCGGGTCTGATCCAGCCCCTCTACCCGACTGGAGATATTCTTCTTGGCTTCAAGCAGGTCGCGGTTGAGTTGCTGCAACTCACGATTCTGTTTTTCGAGGTCCAGGTTTCTCCGCTCCAGCGCGGAAAGGCGGTGATCCAGCGTATAAACGTCATCCTGAAGTGCGCATCCGCTGAGCAATACCGCGGCTATCAAGCCGATTCGCAACACGTGGCTTCTCATGGTCATCCTCCCGCGATGCCGCCGGTCAAGGTCGCGCTTTGACCGACACCCATTGCCGCCCAATACAGAATATGCAGCAACGGCAGTTTGTTAAGCCGTATGCTGCATATTCGTTGATCCATCAGTGGTAAGACGTTGCCGTCCCGGTCGTACGATTCGCTGCATCGGTATCCGGCGGATTCGCCAAGGGCAACCGGAAAACGATGCAGCGAAAGACGTCAACAATAAAAATATTTACTCGATAACGAAGGTGGCGCGCCGGTTCTTGGCCCAGGCTTCCTCGTTGTGACCCATGTCCAACGGCCGCTCTTCGCCGTAGCTGATGGTGGTCATACGCGCACCGGAAATTCCCAGGTTGACCAGGAAGGTTTTGGCGCTTTCGGCACGACGCTCACCCAAGGCCAGGTTGTAGGCGTTGGTTCCTCTTTCATCGCAATGCCCCTCGACCACCACGCTGGCATCGGGATTGGCTCTCATCCACATGGCCTTTTCCTTCAGCAACTCCTGGGCCTGATCGCTTAAAACGGATTTGTCGAAGTCAAAATAGATGTTTTCGCTGAGAAAACGATTTTTGGCCATCGCCAGATCACGATCCATGGCCTCAGCCTTGAGTCGTTCGGCACGTTCGGCAGCCAGACGCTCTTCTTCCAGTTGTTTCTGGCGATCCAGTTCGGCCTGTTTCGCTAACTCGGCCTGTCGGGCGGCATCATCGTCAGCCGTTGCATCCGTGGTCGACGGTTCCGTGGAAACGGTTTTTTTGGCACAGGAAACGGTAAACAGCATGGCAGGAACGATCAATACCAATGCCAAAATAATCCACTTTCTTTTCATCATCTTCTCCTCCTTTTTCGGGTACGGATTCGATTCATGGGGTTACAATATTCGGAGACCACTTGGGGTTGGTTTGCTCACCGGGCAAAGTGAGCAGACGTCTTTGGTCGGTTCCGTAAGCGGTCATCACGTAAATCCTGCTTTTTCCCTCCCGCGTCGAGCTGAATGCAATCAGGCTGCCGTCCGGTGACCATGTGGGGGCTTCGTTGCTTCCCTGATTTTCGGTTAACTGAACGGCCTCGCCGCTTTCGGGGTCAATGGTAAAGATATCGATGACGCCACTTTTCATGGCGGAATAAGCAATTCGATCTCCCTTGGGGGACCAGCTGGGCTGGGTATTGTAACGGCCTTCGAACGTCAACCGTTGAACCCGGCCGGAGACGGTGTCGAGAATATAAATCTGGGGATTGCCCGCACGCCTGGAAACGAATGCCAGTCGTTTTCCGTCTGGCGCCCATGTTGGCTCCCCGTCAATCCCCACGCTGTTTGTCAATCTTTTAATCACTTTCCCATTTCCGGTCAACAAATAAATTTCCAGGTCACCGGAAAAAGAGAGGCTCGCAGCCAGTTTGAATTGACCGGGAACCCAAGCCGCTACGGCTTGCAGACCCGGCTTGTCGATGCCCGACCAGCGCTTCTCCTTGACGTGCTGCATGCGGATTCGCGGTCGTTTGTTGGCATAGGTGGTGTAGGCAATCCAGCGGCCGTCCGATGACCAGTCGGGAAACAGGGAAATGCTGTTGTGCCGGGTAAACTGCTTAACGTTGCTGCCGTCGAAATCGCACAGGTAAATCTCCTTGTGGCCGGTTCCATTGGAAACGAACGCCAGCTTCGAATCGAAAAAGCCTCGGCTGCCGGTAACGGCAAAGACCACCTCGCTGCAAAAGCGCCGCGCCACCCGGTTGTAGTCGTCCGGCTTGCCGCGATAGCGCTTGCCCACCAGCATTTTCTGTTTGACGGTGTCGAACAGGCGCAGTTCGAACTGGGCCTCTCCCTCGCGGATCTCCACCCCCCCCGTCACCAGCATCTCGGCTCCGATAACGGTCCAGTTCCGGTAGCGGATGCCGACACCGGTGATGTCCATGGTCTGGGGATCCTCTAAGAAGGCGCTCGGATCGCTGATGGTAAAATAACCTGTAAATTCGAGATAGTAGGCCAAACGTTGGGCCGCGGATTCGGCTGTGCGCATGGCTGCGGGATCCTGGGCGGGGACTTTGAAAACCGGCACCGCAATGGGCGTCTTGCGCAAAAAGGGATTGGAAATGTCGATATAGTTGTATTGGGCCGCGCTGACCGACGCAGGCAGTAGCATCAGCAAAACGGGCCAGAAAGCTATCCATCGGCTGAAAGTCATGGTGAAAGGCGTCCCTCGGCTTGGGGTTGACGTGCAGGTTCGCACACCTATTTTCCCCTGTTTACCTGCTATATCGGTCAACGGAGTCCTCGGGGAGTGAACCGGACCCCCATTTCCACATACGGCTGATTGAGTCCGGCAGGATGGGGATCCACCGGGTTGGACTTGACAATGGCCTTGTAAGCCTGGTCGTCCAGGTAGGCATTGCCCGACCGGTCCGTAAAAAAGATATCCCGGATTTCGCCATCGGGCATCACCTTGAAAACGATGGCTGTTACCAGCGATCCATCACCACCGGCCAATTGTTCGTTGAAGGCCCAGTGTTTCTGAATCTGAAAAGCCACTTCCAGCCGGTACAGGTCGATGGTCTCGGCTGTTTTCTTGCCGTTCTCGTTGAAGCCCCCCCCCCTGCCGCCGGCTTTGCCGACCGCCGGCCCGGCAGCGCTTTCCGTCTTTTTCGCCTGGCCGGACTCCGTTTTGTCGACTTCCTTGCGCAAACGCTCCAGGGCGGATTGCAAGGGTTCCGGTTGTGCTTCTTCCGACGTTTCAACCGGTTTGGCCCCAACTTTGCTCTCCAACTCCTTGATCGCCTGCTTGACCACCCGGGTGGATTTGAAGGTCTTTTCCTTCAACGACGTTTTGGGCCTGGGCGCCGGTTTGACAGTCTTCGCGGGTGCTTTTTTCACCGCCGGCGGCTTTTTGACCGGTTTCACGACCTCGGGCTTTTTAACTTTGGGCGCTTTTTGGGGCGTTTTTTTGGGCGTGCCCGCCCGGGTATCCGCCTGCTTGGCGGGTTTCTTGAAGGAGACCATGCTGACATCGATCACCGACGGGGCCGGCGGCTTTTCAAAGCGCAGGCTGGGCGTGATGATGAACAGCAGCAGAAACAGCAGGTGGCCGACAAACGAGATGAACATCGGTTTTAGAACCGACATCTGGCCGTCCCGCCGCTGCTCCTGGCTGAAGGTCTTCGGAACGCGAACGTTCTTTTTCATCACCCTTTTTTACCGGAAGATTTGCCCTTGCCGGGATCTTCGTACGGATCGGTTACCATGCCCAGTTTCTCGACGCCGGCGGCCTTGATCTCCGCCATCACGCTGACGACCAACCCGTAAGGCACGTCCTTGTCCGCCCGGAAAAAGACTTCACGGTCCGTTTTTCCGGCCAGGATCTTCTCCAGCTTCTCCCTGAGAAAATCCGTCCGCACCTGAAAATCGTTGACGTAAACGTTGGATTCCCGGTCAATGGTTACCGTAAGATTTTCCTTGTCCGTGACCATTGGCTTGGCGCTCACCTCGGGCAGGGCCACGTCGACCCCCTGCACCATCATGGGCGCCGTTACCATGAAAATGATGAGCAATACCAGCATGACGTCCACGAAGGGCGTCACGTTGATATCCGACATGAGCCGGTCGCTGCCGCTTCCGATAGCCATACCGCCTCCTTTTATCTGAGGATGTCCCGGTCGAGAATATTGAGGAAATCGGCCGAGAAACTATGCAGTTCCGATTCGATCACGCGGATCTTCTGCATGAAGTGGTTAAAGGCGATCACGGCGGGGATCGCCACGGCCAGGCCGGCCGCCGTGGCCACGAGGGCTTCGGAAATTCCCGGTGCTACTACGGCCAGACTGGCGGATCCCCGCTGGCCGATGCCGTGGAAGGAGTTCATGATCCCCCAGACCGTGCCGAACAGCCCGATGAACGGAGTCGTATTGCCAGTGGTCGCCAGAAAAGGAACCATCTGGGTGATCCGGGTCATCTCGGTATTGATGGCCCGTCGCAGGGCGCGCTTGACGTTGCCGGAGCCGGAAAATTCCTGGCGCAGGGAGGGGGCATGTTCCTGTAGATCCGCTTCGCCCCCGTTCTTGCCGCCGGTGTTCAGTTTGCGCAATTCCGCATACCCGATGCGAAAGATGCGCGCCACCGGACTGCCGTCAAGCTGCTTGGCCTTGGTGAAGGCACCGGCCAGGTCGCGGCTCTTCCAGAAATAATCGATGAAGATGTCCGATTCCTTGAAGGCCCTGTGGATGTAGCGGATCTTGATGATGATAATCGCCCAGGACATGACGGAGAAAAAAAGCAGCAGCAGCAATACAAACTTCACCATCAGGCTGGCATTGCCGATGATCTGGATATAGTCCATTTCGGTAGCAATCATCTTCGGATCTCCAAATCGTTTGTGAGTGAAGCGCGTTGAAAAGGGATGCACGATTATGGTTTCAAAACGGCGGCACCCCCTGTATTTTGTGTCGTATACCTATACAAACCGCAAGATAGTGTCAAGCAGTTTGCGGATGAAACGTCAGCGGTTCTAGGCTTTACGGACAGATGGCCTGCAGATCCGGCCCGTTGCTTCCGGCAATTGCGCCACCGCCCCCGGTTGTGATACCACCGATGCTGCCTGCAACACCAAAACGAGAAAGTAGGGACTATGGACCGAATTGTCGAATTTCTGTTCGAAACCATGCTGTTGAAACGGATCCACCGCACCGGCTACCAGTTTTTGGGGCCGGGCAAGGAATCTGTCGCCGAACACACCTATGGGGTCATGTGCATTGCCTGGACCCTGGCACGGCTGACCCCTGCGGCCGATGCCGGCCGTCTGCTGACCATGTGCCTGGTACACGACATGCCCGAGGCGAGAATGGGCGATCTGAACTATGTTCAAAAGCAGTACGTGACCGCGAACGAAAAACGGGCGCTGGACCATATGACCCGCGGCCTGCCTTTCGGTGCCGACATCCGGGAGCTGCTCGACGAATTCAACGCCGGTGAAACCCTCGAAGCGAAGCTGGCCCGGGACGCCGATCAACTGGCGTTTCTGATCGATCTGAAATCTCTTTCCGACATGGGCTACGCCGCCCCGGAAAAATGGGCCGGGCACGTCAAGGAGCGTCTTCGCACACCCGCCGGCATCGAAATCGCGGAATGCATCGCCAAAACCGAATGGGATTCTTGGTGGTTGAAATTATTCATTGACAGCGATATCTAAGAAAAATAAGTTAGATCCCTTGTACAAAAAATATGACATTCACTTCAAAAGGGAGGCAGTGATGAACTGGATTACCGGAACATTGGGGTCGTCCATCGGTAAAAAGCTAATGATGGCCATCACGGGGTTTAGTTTTTGCGGGTTCCTGGCGGCCCATCTGGCGGGGAATTTGACCATTTACGGCGGCAAAGACGCCTTCAACGGTTACGCCGAACATCTCCACGCGCTGGGACCGCTGCTGAACGTGGCCGAGCTGGCCCTGCTGACCCTTTTCCTGGTTCACGTGATTACCGGCCTGATCCTTTTTCTGCAAAACCTCAAAGCCCGTCCGGTGCGCTACGCCGTCAACAAAACCGCCGGCGGACGAACGCTGGGTTCCGCCACCATGCCTTACACCGGCGCCCTTATACTGGCGTTCATCGTTTTCCATCTTCTGAATTTCCATTTCGTGGACAAGACCGACACCACCATTTTCAACATCGTTTCCGAGGCCTTTTCCAATACCGGTTACGTGGTCATTTACATTCTGGCCATGCTGGTCGCCGCCGTCCACGTCAGCCACGGATTCTGGAGCGCATTTCAGACCGTGGGCGCCAATCATCCCAAATATATGCCCGCGATCCGGGCGGTCGGTATCGCCTTCGCGGTAGCCATCGGCATTGGATTCGGCTTTCTGCCCATATATATTTTCCTGCTGGCCTGATCCGGCTTCGGCCACAGTCCAATTACCCAACGGGGCGGCCCGCCCCAATTTGTCCGGAAAGGAAATACCATGGCACTCGACGCAAACATTCCCGGTGGACCGATTGCTGAAAAATGGGATCGACACCGGTTTGAACTGAAGCTGGTCAACCCGGCCAACAAACGTAAATTCGACGTCATCGTCGTGGGTACCGGTCTGGCCGGCGGATCGGCTTCAGCCACCCTGGCCGAACTGGGGTACAACGTCAAAACCTTCTGCATCCAGGACAGCCCCAGACGCGCCCACAGCATCGCCGCCCAGGGCGGCATCAACGCCGCCAAAAATTATCCCAACGACGGCGACAGCATCTGGCGGCTGTTTTACGATACGGTCAAAGGCGGCGATTTCAGGGCACGTGAGGCCAACGTCTACCGCCTGGCCCAGGTGAGCAACGACATCATCGATCAGTGTGTAGCTCAGGGCATTCCCTTCGCGCGGGACTACGGCGGCCTTCTGGCCAACCGCTCCTTCGGCGGCGCCCAGGTGTCCCGTACCTTCTATGCCCGGGGCCAAACCGGCCAGCAGCTTCTGCTGGGCGCCTACAGCGCCATGATGCGCCAGGTGGCCGACGGCAAAATACAGATGTTCCCCCGCCGCGAAATGCTGGATGTGGTATTGGTGGGCGGCCATGCCAAGGGCATCGTGGTCCGCAACCTGATCACGGGCGAAGTCGAGCGCCATGCCGCCGACGCCGTCGTGCTGTGTACCGGCGGATACGGCAATGTCTTTTTCCTCTCCACCAACGCCATGGCTTCCAATGTAACGGCAGCGTACCGCGCTTATAAGAAAGGTGCTTTTTTCGCCAACCCCTGTTTTACCCAGATCCATCCCACCTGCATTCCGGTCCACGGCTCCTTCCAGAGCAAACTGACCCTGATGAGCGAAAGTCTGCGCAACGACGGCCGGGTGTGGGTGCCCAAAAACCCGGGTGATAAACGGCCGCCCAGCCAGATTCCCGAGTCGGAGCGGGACTATTATCTGGAGCGCAAGTACCCCAGCTTCGGAAATTTGGTCCCGCGGGACGTGGCCTCGCGCAATGCCAAGGAGCAGTGCGACCAAGGCAAGGGCGTCGGCGAAACCGGCCTGGCCGTTTACCTGGATTTCGAGGATGCCATCAAGCGCGACGGCCGGAAGGTCATCGAGAAAAAATACGGCAACCTGTTCCAGATGTACGAAAAAATTACGGCCGACGATCCCTACCAGACCCCCATGATGATCTATCCGGCCATCCATTACACCATGGGCGGCCTGTGGGTGGACTACAACTTGATGAGCAGCGTCCCCGGGCTTTTCGTCCTTGGCGAAGCCAATTTTTCCGACCACGGCGCCAACCGCCTGGGCGCCAGCGCCCTCATGCAGGGGTTGGCCGACGGCTACTTCGTGCTGCCCTACACCATCGGCGGATACCTGGCCGGAACCACCAAGGCGGACGTTACCACGAACCACAAGGCATTCGACGAGTCGGAAAAAGCCGTCACCGCCCGCATGGACAAGCTGTTGGCCGTGAACGGCAAGCGCACCGTGGATGACTTTCACAAGACCTTGGGTCGCATCATGTGGGAATACTGCGGCATGGCCCGCAACAACGAGGGCCTGGAAATGGCCCGCGGCATGATCCAGGAACTGCGGTCCGAATTCTGGGAAAATGTCAAGGTTCCCGGAACCAAAGCCGATTTCAACCAGAGCCTGGAACGTGCCGGACGGGTGGCCGACTTCCTCGAATTCGGAGAGTTGATGATCGTAGACGCCCTGTCGCGCCAGGAATCCTGCGGCGGCCATTTCAACGAACGGTTCCAGACCGAAGAAAACGAGGCGCTTCGCGACGACGACAATTTCTGTCATGTTTCGGCATGGGAACACAAGGGGGACGGACAGGAACCGGCGCTTCACAAAGAATCCCTGGTATTCGAGAACGTCAAACTTACGCAAAGGAGCTACAAGTGACAAAGACAATCAATTTGACACTGAAAGTGTGGCGCCAGGAGGGACCCCACGCCAAGGGACGGTTCGACACCTATCATGCCGAAAACATCACCACGGACATGTCCTTCCTGGAGATGCTGGATGTGGTCAACGAGCAGCTCACCCTTGACGGCAAGGAGCCCATCGCCTTCGATCACGACTGCCGGGAAGGCATCTGCGGCATGTGCGGCTGTGTGGTGAACGGACGCGCCCATGGTTCCGAAAAGGGGACTACCTTGTGCCAGTTGCACATGCGCCACTTCGAAAACGGCGACACCATCGCCATCGAACCCTTCCGGGCCATGGCGTTCAAAGTGGTCAAAGACCTGGCCGTGGACCGCAGCGCCTTGGACAAAATCATCCAGGCTGGCGGCTACATCTCCGCCAATACCGGCGGCGCCCAGGACGCCAATGCCATCCTGGTTTCCCAGGAGGCGGCCGACCTGGCCATGGACGCTGCCCAATGCATCGGCTGCGGGGCCTGCGTGGCCGCCTGCCCCAACGCCTCGGCCATGCTGTTTACCAGCGCCAAGATCTCCCAACTGGCGCTGCTGCCCCAAGGAAGACCCGAGGCGGCCAAACGCGCCTTGAATATGGTCCGTGCCATGGATGCGATGGGCTTCGGCAACTGCACCAACGAAAGGGAGTGCGAGGCCGAATGTCCCAAGGAGATATCCATCACCAACATCGCCCGGCTGAACCGGGAGTTCTTTAAAGCCGGGCTTTTCTACAAGTCCGCCTGACCGGCACCTCTTTTCGATCATTGCCCGTCCATAAAGCCACCCGGCAGGGAAGCGATGTCATCGCACCTGCCGGGTGGTTTTTTTCGCTTCCCGCTCCACGACAGCAATTGATTTTACGCCTTCCCCAAGTGTTATGAAACGCTCCCCTCGATTCAGTTCGAGCCCTCGCCGTTCGCTCCGATTCGCGTATATTCTAAATAATTAAAAACAACTAAAGTTTTTCATGGGCGTGCGGATATAAAGTTCATAGAAGTCATCCAGCAGTTTTATTTTTCGATACGACCGGTCACCTCCGGGGTGACGGTACCATTTAAAAGACTACTTTCTTTACGGATAGCAACATTTTCCCTAAAAGGAGCGCACCATGACCATCCAGGACGACGAAACTTTACAGATGTATCTTGAGGAGTCCATTGAACATCTGGCAGATATCGAAACCGATCTGTTGGGTATCGAAGAGGCCGGCGCCGATATCGACGAAGATCTCGTCAACAAGGTCTACCGGGCCGCGCACTCCATCAAAGGCGGGGCCGGATTCATGGGATTGAACACCATCAAGGATCTCACCCATGAAATGGAAAACATTCTCGGCAAAATCAGAAGCCGGGATATGATTCCCACCCCTGAAATTATCAACATCCTGCTCACGGCCTCGGACACCCTCAAAGCGTTGATGAACGATGTGTTCACCAGCAACGACGTGGATATTTCCCGGCACATAGAGAACCTGCAGGCCATCGCCGAGGGAAAAACACCGACGGCCGCCGCGCCGCAACCAGAAGCGGCGCCGGCCCCGGAGCCGGAGGCAGAGGGCGAAACGGCTCCGGTTTCGGAAATATCGTTGAAAAGCGATTCGGACCAGATCATCATCGAGGCCGCCGACGGCGCCATTTCCATCGCCGCCGAACGCCAGCAGGTCGAGGACCTGATGAATGAAGGGAAATTCGTTTATCTGGCCCAGATCGATCTGATCGCCGACGTGGTCGATAAGGGCAAGTCACCGGCGGTCACTCTGGAGGAGATGGAACAGACCGGGATCCTGGTTGCATGCAGCCCCCCTGCCGAAGAAGTGCGTACCATGGAGATCGAAAAGGGTCAGACAGTCGATCCGCTCAGGGTCCTTTTTGCAACCATCCTGAAACCCGAAGACATCAATGTTCTGTTTGAGATACCGGAGCACCAGATCTATCAGGTATTGCCGGACATGGGTTTGCAATGCCTGGGGTCGCCGCCGGTGGAAACGGCTCCGGTCGAACCGGAACCGGTCGAGCAAGTCGTTGAACCGGCACCTCCCGTTGCCGAACCGGAACCGGCAGTCACCGCCGCACCCAAAGAAAAGCCTCCTGCGGTGGAGAAAAAAACGCCGGCCAAAAAGCCGGAAACCGAGACCAGCCTGCGCGTTCATGTGAGTCTTCTGGACCAACTGATGACCTTGGCGGGCGAACTGGTCCTCAGCCGCAACCAGTTGCTTCAGTCCATGAGTTCGGAAGACCATCGCGGTTCGGAAATCGCCGGCCAGCGGATCGATCTGATCACCTCGGAACTTCAGGAGGCGATCATGCTCACCCGCATGCAGTCCATCGGCAACGTGTTCAACAAATTCCCGCGGGTGGTGCGGGATCTCTCCCTTTCTTTAAAGAAAAAAGTCGATTTGCACCTGGAAGGCAAGGATGTCGAACTGGACAAGACCATCATCGAGGCCATCGGCGATCCATTGACCCACCTGGTGCGCAATGCCGTCGACCATGGCATCGAACTGCCCGATGTTCGCCAGAACGCCGGGAAGGATCCCGTGGGCAAGATTTTCCTGAAAGCCTACCACGAAGCCGGCCAGGTCAATATTGAAATTACCGACGACGGCAAAGGCCTGGACGGTCAGGTCCTCACCCAGAAGGCCCTGGAAAAAGGCCTGATCAACGAAGATCAGGCCAAGGTTATGTCCGACAAGGAACGCACCAACCTCATCTTTTTGCCGGGGTTTTCCACAGCGGAAGAGATCACCGACGTTTCCGGCCGCGGTGTAGGCATGGACGTGGTCAAGACCAACCTGGACAAGCTCGGCGGTATCATCGACATCGACTCAGAACTGGGCAAAGGATCGACGATCCGGATCAAGCTCCCCCTGACGCTGGCCATTATCCCCTGCCAGATCGTCATGACCGGCAACGAGCGCTATGCCATTCCACAGGTCAACCTGGAAGAGTTGCTGCGGATTCCGGCCGACCACGTGAAGGACCGCATCGAACGCGTGGGCGATGCGGAAGTCGTCCGCCTCAGGGGCAACCTGCTGCCGCTGATCAAATTGTCCGAGGTCATCGGAACCGAATCCGTTTTTCTGGATCCGGAAACCGGGGAACGACGACCGGACCGGCGCAAAACCCTTTCGGACCGGCGCTCCAAGGAAAGCCCTCTTTCGGGTGATGCGAACGCCGCCAAGGAGGCCCCAGAAGATGCACCCCAGCGATCAGGGGAACGCCGGTATCATGCCAACAGCGCGTTGAATATTGTGGTCGTATCCACCGGCGCCATGAAATATGGCCTGGTGGTTGATGAACTGCACGACTCGGAGGAGATCGTCGTCAAACCGCTGGGCCGGGATCTGAAAAAATGCAAGGGATACGCCGGCGCCACTATTATGGGTGACGGCAGAGTGGCCCTGATCCTGGATGTGGCCAACCTGGCCCAGATGGCGGGCCTGACTTCGCTGGAGGGATCCGACCGGGCTTCGGAACTCGCCGAGCAAAGCCGGCGGGCGATCCTCGAGCAGAAGGACCGTCAGTCCCTGCTGGTATTCCGCAGCGCCGAGGAAGAGCAGTTCGCCGCACCGCTGAACATGGTGGAGCGCATTGAAAAAATAAAGGCCTCCGATATCGAAACGGTCGGTGGAAAACGGGTCATCCGTTATCGCGGCGGCAGCTTACCGCTGTTTTCGGTCGACGAGGTAGCCATGGTTCAGCCCCTGGCCGACGTCGAAGACCTGCTGGTCATCGTATTCATCGTTGCCGGCCGTGAGACGGGCCTTTTGGCCATCGGACCGGTGGATGCCATCGAATTTTCTCTGGACGTGGACGGCCAGACCCTCAAACAATCGGGCATCATGGGCTCGGCCATCATCAACGATCACACCACCTTGATGGTGGACGTGTATGAAATCGTTCAGACGCTTCATCCGGAATGGTTCGAGGAGATGGAGGCCGCTACCGACGGCAGTGGCGGGACCGCCAAGATCCTGTTCGCCGAAGATTCCAACTTTTTCCGCAACCAGGTGAGAAGCTACATGGAAAACGAAGGTTACGAGGTAATCGAGGCCGAGGACGGAGCCATTGCCTGGGAGCTTTTACAGCAGCATGCGGACGAAATATCTCTGGTCGTCACCGACATCGAAATGCCCAATATGAACGGATTCGAACTGACCCGGAACATCAAAAGCTCCACCGCATACTCCCATCTTCCGGTCATTGCGCTGACCACGCTTGCAGGAGAGGAAGATATCGAAAAAGGCCGTCAGGTGGGAATCAACGACTATCAAATCAAACTGGATCGGGAAAAGTTGATCCGCAGTATCTACGGATTCCTCAGCCAAGTATAATCGCTGGGTAAAAAAAACTGCAACACCCGGATCGACAACGCGCTTCGGCCTGTCGGCCGATCGGTAGGCGAAAGCGATGACGGAAACACCGGAAGGGAAAAAAAATGAGCAGCCAAACCGTTGAAATGGCCACGTTCTATGTGGGCAAAGCCCTTTGCGGCATGGATATTCTCAATGTTCAGGAAATCAACAAACTGATGGACATGACAACCGTTCCCCAGTCCCCGGACTATGTGATGGGAATCCTGAACCTGCGGGGCCAGATCGTCACCATCATCGACTTGGGGAAAAAACTCAATCTCGGCAGAACCGAATTGAGCGACATGAGCAGGAATATCATCGTCAACTCCAAAAATGAGTATATCGGTTTGCTGGTCAGCCGCATCAGCGACGTGGTGGAGGCCCAGTGGGACAAAGTGGAATCTCCGCCGGCCAATATCGGCGGCGTACAGGGCAAATTCTTCAAAGGGGTCTTCAAGACCAAGGAACGCCTGATCGGTATACTGGATGTGGAAAAAGTTCTCGAAAACGAGAAATGATCGGGTTGGCAAACTTTTGCGGTCCTCTGGCACCTGCGGGGACCCTATCCGCAACGAACCCCTTTGGCTTCACAACAATAAACTGAGGGCAGCATGGCGATGAACTCTCCCAAACCACTGCGGGTCCTGGTGGTCGATGATACGGTATTGTACCGCAAAATCGTCAGTGATGTGCTTGCCGAACTTCCCGATGTGGAGGTCGTGGGCAGCGCCCATAACGGGAAAGCGGCAATTACCAAGCTGGCATCCTTAAAGCCGGACCTGCTTACCTTGGACATCGAGATGCCGGAAATGAACGGCCTCGAAGTCTTGGATCATATCCAACAACACGCTCCCCATATCGGGGCGATCATGCTCAGCACCCTGACCCAGGAGGGCGGGGCCATGACCATGAAAGCACTGGAATTGGGGGCTTTTGACTTCATTCCGAAACCCCAGAGCGGCGGCATGGCGGAAAACCGCAAGAAGATCGAGGCGGCCATCGCACCCATGCTGCAGGCTTTTCGCAGAAGCGCCCGCATCCCGGGCATACGCAAGGCCAAAGCCCCTCCGGCGAAAGCGGGAGCCATCGCCAGCGGCCGAAGACCCACACTCGCGGCCCCACGGCGATTGCCGGCGACATTGAAACGTTCCAAGGCCGAAATCGTCGCCATCGGCATCTCCACCGGCGGTCCCAAAGCGTTGGCCCGGATGCTGCCCATGATTCCCAAAAATCTCGGCGTTCCCATTGTGATCGTCCAGCACATGCCCCCCATGTTCACCCGCTCGCTGGCCAACAGCCTGGCCGCCAAATGTCAGATCGCCGTCAGGGAAGCCAAGCAGGGTGAAGCCATTGAACCCAACACCGCCCTGATCGCTCCAGGCGGCAAACAGATGAAAATTGTCGCCGGGGCCGACGGCACAACCCGCACAATTAAAATCACCGACGATCCGCCGGAGAATAGCTGCAAACCCAGTGTGGACTATCTTTTCCGGTCGGTTGCTCACCACTATGTCGGCCGTGCCACCGGCGTTATCATGACAGGTATGGGATCGGACGGCACCGACGGGTTGAAATTGATGAAGCAGAACGGTGCCACGATCATCGCCCAGGACGAGGCTTCCTGCGTGGTTTTCGGCATGCCTAAAGAGGCCGCCGAAAGCGGCTTGGCCGATGCGGTGGTGCCCCTGAACCAGATTGCCGACACCATCGTCAAAACCGTTCGTATGGGTTAACATGCAAAGGCGGGGCAAACCGCCATTTGTTGGACGCGCCAGGTAAAGATATGGTTAAAATCAGACCGGAAGAAATCAAGGTTCTCTCCAATTACATATACAACGTATCCGGCATCAGCATCGATGCATCCAAAGCCTATCTGCTGGAGACCCGGTTCGGGAAACTGCTCGACGAGGAGGGTTGCAAGTCCTACAGCGAGTTCTACCACAAGGCCAAGGCGGACGCACGCAAGGTATTGGAAAAAAAGATCATCAATGCCATCACCACCAACGAAACGCTGTTTTTCAGGGATACCGGTCCCTTTGAATTGCTCAAACACAAAATTTTACCCGACGTCATCGATGCACGAACCGCCAAGGTGAACCGGCCGGGAGGTGCAAACCTGAGAATCTGGAGCAGCGCCTGTTCCACCGGTCAGGAAATCTACAGCATCGCCATCATCATCAAGGAACTTTTAGGCAATAACAGCAACCATAAAGTGTCGTTGATGGGAACGGACCTTTCCGACGCCGCCGTAACCCAAGCCAGCAACGGTACCTACAACAAATTCGAAATCGAGCGGGGGCTTCCACGGGAAAAACTGCAACGCTACTTCACTCTGGCCGGAGGGAATTGGAAGATCAAGGACGAAATCCGTGCCATGGCTTCTTTCCGACGCATGAATCTGATGGAACCTTTCGTAGGGTTGGGTAAATTCGACATCATTTTCTGTCGGAATGTGGCGATCTATTTTACCCTCCAGGATCGAAAAAAGCTGTTTAACAAAATCGCCGACGTGCTGGAACCGGACGGTTACCTGCTCATCGGTTCAACCGAATCGCTGACCGGCATCTGTCCGCGATTCGTTCCCAAACGACACCTGCGTTCGATCTATTATCAGCTAACTGGATAACCGGCCGAAAAGGATGAATTCGCAAAAACCGCGTACTCTTTGTTCAGAATCCAGCTCCATGGCCGATATGGCCTCATCAGGGAGAATGAAAAATGTCAAATCTTGCAATTCTTGTGGTTGATGACGATCCGGTCACCCGGGCACTGCTAACCAAGCGCCTGATCGGCGCGGAACATACCGTAGACACTGCTGAAGACGGCGTGATCGCCATCGAGAAAATCGGCAGCCAGTTCTACGACGTCATCCTCACCGACCTGATCATGCCGGGTGGCGTGGACGGGATCGGCGTGCTGGAAGAAGCCAAACGGGTCAACCTCAAAACGGAGGTCATCCTTATTACGGCCCATGCCTCGGTGGACAATGCCATCGAGGCCATGAAAAAAGGCGCCGTGGATTATCTCCAAAAACCCATCAACTTCGACGAATTGTTTCTGCGCCTGGAAAAAATCCTCAATCTTAAAATGCTCGTCAAGAATGCCAGCGACCTCAGGGAAGCCATGGACGTCACCGAAAAAACGTCCGCTGAAACCATACAGGACCTTGAGATCATACTGGCCGAGACGAACACCCGCCTGGAAGCCGTAAAGGCAACGTTGCTGCAGGAAGATACGCCGCTGGAAACACGCGTTCAAATGGCACTGGAACGTCTGGAAGGATAGTTCTCTTTGTAGATAGCCCTTCCGGTTCCCGGTATCCGGAGGGCGATATCGCCAAAGACTTCAATTGCCGTTTCTGGCGAGCCCCGAAAAATTTCGCTTTCAGGTACCGCCCGTCGGGACAGGGCTCTCTTCGTCATTTCCCGTCACCCTGGCGGCTTGCCCCCAGAGGGTAAAAATCCACATGGATCGCCCTCCCCGATTGATCGTCCATAGCATATCTCGCCTTTTCCACCGCCGAGAAAGTCTGCGGTCCGGGTCTTTTCCATTAACAACCGCATCGAAAAATGGTAGAGACACTGCACTATCGGACATACGGGCGCTAACTTCCAAAGGCAATTCATGGAAACCACGATTCAATATATTGATCGCTTCATCGTATTTTTCGGAACGAAAGATTCCCTTGCCAACAACCTGGCCAAGGCCGTGGCGGTGCTTTTTGTCACTTTTTTGTTATGGCTGGTTATCAAACGTATCCTGACGTCCCTTGAAAACAGGTCCGTCACGTTCAGATTCCTTCAGGTACGCAAGGAAGTGTTCGCCGTTTCCCGCAAAATGTCCGGCCTGGTGCTGATCTGGCTGGTCGGGCTGATATGGATCCGTCTGCTGCAAGTTGCGGTGATCGAAAACATCCTCCACGCCGTTTTTATCCTTTTTGCCGCCGGTCCCATCAGAACCATCCTGATCGTCCTTTTGGAGGTTCTGGAACGAAACCTGGCCGAACGCACGGAAACCAACCTGGACAATATCGTCATCGACCTGCTCAACAAGTTCTCCGGTGCCATCGTCTATGCAACGGCGGCCGTCATCGCCCTGGACGTATTGGGCGTCAATGTGATGCCTTTCATTGCCGGTGCCGGCGTATTGGGCGTCGCCGTAGGTTTTGCCGCCAAAGACACCCTGTCCAATCTCATTGCCGGAATCCTTTTGATCATCGACCGGCCTTTCGAAATCGGGGACCGCATCGAGGTATGGAACGTGCCGACCGGCAACGCCTCATGGGGCGATGTCATCGACATCGGCCTGCGGGCCACACGCATTAAAACGACGGACAATATCGTGGTGATCATACCCAACAATGAAATCATGACCCGCGACATTGTCAACTACACGAGCATCTCCACGTCCATTCGGGTGCGCATCAATATCGGGATCGCCTACGATGCCGATCTGCCCAAAGCCAAAAACCTGATCGTCGAAGCTGCACGGTCCGCCGACTGGATTCTTACGAACCCGGCACCCAAAGTCGTGGTGCGTAATTTCGGAGAGTCATCGGTCGATCTTCAGGCAAGGGTGTGGATCAGGGACGCCCGCCGTCGAATGGACACCATCGACTACATCACCGACACGGTAAAAACCCTCTTTGATGAAAACGGCATCGAAATCCCCTTCCCCAAACGGGACATCACCATTGTCAACCGCCCCGCCGGGACCGACCCTGCCCCCAAAAAGATGGCCGCGTCGCTTGATTAAAACAAATCATCGTCGTATGATTTGTGTTTTTAAAATTTTGGGCAACGCTTTAACTGGAATACAGGCATGAAACGATCCCTGAAAACGGTGGCCGACGCGCTTGATCTTCCCCTGACGACGGTGGAACGATGGATTCGCCAGGGCAGGATTCCCATCCAACGAGACGGCAGCGAGGCGGTATTTTCACCTGCGGCGCTGGAGCGATGGGCGGGCGCGCACCATCTGTCCCTTTCCCTGGGCGGCGGTCATGCCGACGACGACGCTCCGGAAACCTTAGGCAGCCTGGTTTCGGCAATGCAGCGGGGAAAGGTCTGCTGCGGGATCGCCGGCGCGGACGCCGCTGCGGTCCTGCATGCGGTCGTCGCCTGCGTGGACTTTCTTCCGGAAGAAGTCCGGAAGGAACTTTATGAAAAACTGATGGAACGCGAACGGCTGGCGTCCACCGGCATCGGCAACGGCATCGCTATCCCGCACCCTCGGGAGCCTCTTTCCAGGCCGCCCGAGTCACCGGTCATCACCACCTGTTTTACAAAAAATCCGGTTCAATACGGTGCCATCGACGATCGACCGGTATCGATCCTGTTTCTGCTGATCAGTCCCACGGTCAAACACCACCTGCACCTGCTTTCAAGGCTCTCCTATTGTATCCGGGATGGGGCTTTTGTCGATTTTTTGCAGACACAGCCGGATGCCGGGACGCTCCATTCGCGGGTTGCCGAGTTCGAAAAACGTCTGGACGATCTCTGACGGTCACAAATGCACTGGACCCGAGCCTGGCGTGGCTTTTATCGACCCACGGGCAAAAGATGTTCCCGACGCAAGGCCATCGCCACCCATGAAGCTGCTGGACACCGGCGTCACCGGAGACGACACGCTTGTTAGAAAAATTGAAATATCCGGGCAATTGGTCCCTGTTCCGATCGGACGACCGCCTGCTGCTCATCGTCTTTGCCATCATCGTCGGCATCTGCAGCGGATTGGCCGCTCTTTTGCTCAACCGCGGTCTGGAGACCATGCTGGAATGGCTGCACCAATATCGGGTATTCTGGTGGGCCATCTTTCTGCCGGCCGCCGGGGCGGCCCTCTCCTCGCTGTTTCTCGAAAAGATCGTCAATGAGGGCGCCGGACACGGGGTTCCGGAAGTGATTTACGCCGTTTCCCGCTACGGTGGACTGTTGCGCCTGCGGTCCAGTTTCTCCAGGCTGATTTCCAGTTGTCTGACCATCGGCAGCGGTGGTTCCGCCGGTCCTGAAGCCCCTGTCGTGATGAGCGGAGCCGCCATCGGCTCCAACATTGCCCAGGCCTTCTCGCTCAACGACCGTCAGCGGGTCGCACTGGTGGGGTGCGGTGCGGCCGGCGCCATTGCCGCCATCTTCAACGCCCCCATATCCGGCATGGTGTTCGCTATCGAGGTCGTCCTCGGCGAATGGAGCACCATGAACATCATTCCCATCGCCATCGCCGCAGTAGCCGGCACCGAAGTCAGCCGTCTGCTCAAAGACAACCAGATCGTCTTCGCCCACCGGGAATTCTCGATTCATTTCCACGATATCCTGGCCTGCGTGGGGCTGGCCATTTTTTGCGCCCTGGCCTCCATCCTGCTGACCCGGGCCATGCAATGGATGCATCGGCTGTCGCATCGCGTACACGTCCCGCTGTGGCTCCGTGCAGCTATCGGCGGGACCATGGTCGGCGTTCTCGGCTATTTTCTGCCCTATGTACTGGGCGAAGGCTACCATGCCATCCGCACGGCCATCGAAGGGGGGTTCCCCGCGGGACTCATGCTGGTAACCGGAATCGCCCTGGTCAAAATTCTGGCCACGACACTAACGTTGGGATGGGGCGGCTCCGGAGGAATTTTCGCCCCATGCCTGGTGATCGGTGCATTCGTGGGACTGAGCTTCCATCGCTTCATAGCCGCGCTCTGGCCTTTCGTACAATGGGTCAACGAAGGCTGTTTTGCCCTGCTGGGCATGGCCGGTCTCATCAGCGGCATCCTGCAGGCACCGCTGACGGGGATCTTTCTGGTGATCGAAATCACCGGCGGCTACGAAGTCATCCTTCCCCTGATCGTGGTTTCGGCGATTTCCACCACCCTTTGCCACTATTTCGAACCGGCTTCCTTTTACCTAAGGGACCTTGTAGAACGGGGACAATTGCTGCGTCCCGGCACCGATGCGCGGGTGTTGACCGACCTGAGCATTCAGGAACTGCTCGAGACCGACTACATGCGCGTGCATCCCGATATGCGCCTGTCCGATTTCGTCGATGTCGTCAAGTCCTCCCATCGCGACCACTTTCCCGTAGAAGACCGGCAAAGCGGGCACTTTCTTGGCATGATTTGTCTGGATGACATCCGTCCCTATCTTTTCGACACGGCCATGCACCATGCGGTACTGACCGGTCAGTTGATGAACACCACTGTCGACTCGGTATCCCTGCACGACGATTTGTCGGAGGTGTTGCGGAAAATGGATCAGGCCCGCATTTTCAGCATGCCGGTGGTGGCGGACAACCATTTTCTCGGAATGATTTCCAAAGCGACCCTGTTGGACCAGTACAGGAAAGAGCTGATGGTGCAAACCGGTCGGTTGTAATATCGCCTCCGTCGGCATGGCAAAGCAAACAAGAGCCAATAAGGAGTAACGCGCATGGCCCAAAAACTCTTCCACATTTTCAGAAACACCCCGCTGGGCAGAGAGACCCTGCTTCAGTCCATCTATTTTTGCCGGCAAATGGGTGTGGCGCCGAAAGTCTACATCCCCGAATCCACGAAATTTCTGATGTATTTCGAAAACGACGTGGTCCAGGTGGATCTGGACCCTTCGTATCTGAACGATCCGGACACGGCCGTCCTCCACGCGGAAGAACTGCTCAAGGCGGCCCGCATTGAACCGGACTTTTTCCGGCCCAAAAACTACACCGCCTCCACTTTGCCGGACGTCCCCACAAGCTTCGAATTCATGTGCTCTCCGCGAAGTGTTAGCGACCTTTCGTCAAAAATCGGCCTGGGGTACATCGGTCCGCGGGTGCGCCGCATTATCCAGGCGGCCCGCTTTCCGGTGCTGATCACCAGCCCGGTATTCAAACCCTGGAAACGCATTGCCGTGTTTTTCGGCGGGTCCGCCAACGCCGTCAATGCCCTGCGGCTGGGCATCCGAATTGCCAAGATCACCGGGATGGCGCTGGAGGTTTACACCCAGGCGGGCAAGAAAAAAGAGGAGTCGTACCGCGCTGTCGTTCGGGAACGTGGACTGGAAGAAACGCTGAACAGCGTGCTGGACCGGTGGCGCTTTTTCCATGAAGGACGCTTCGAAGACAACCTCTACCAAGTGCCTCATGATGCCCTTGTCGTGATGGGTGCTTACGGCCACGGCGTCATCAGAGATATCATGTTCGGCAGCACGATGGAAAAAATCCAGTCCACCATCTCCAACAATCTGCTCATTGCCGGTCCAAGATACACCATCGTTGGTTGAAGGTGATCGTTGTCCGGATCACAGTAAAAACAACAAACCCCCCGCGGCCGCAACAGCCGTCGGGGGGTTTATTATTCTGATCATAAATCGGGGTCGGCGGTTCCCGAATTTTTAATACTTCATATATTCCTGAGGTGTATTTTCGGCGATAAATTTGGTCGCATTGTAAAGGCAGGTCCGAATGGCTTTTTCCATGGGGGTCTTGGCATAACCGCCCAATCCGCCACCCATTCCGCCGCTGCCGCCGAAACCGGCCAGCGCTCCGCCGAGGCTTATGTCCTTGGCCACACCTTCCACCCGGGTCGCCGCCAGGACTTCCGAGGTATGGGTGTCGACGATGCGAATGTCCATGGCCATGGACGATTTTTTGTAGCCTCCGCTAACCGCTCCGAACAGTGCCGAGGCGTTTCCCAGCAGGCCGCCGCCGCCAATTCCGCCGCCGCCGCCCGATGTGCCCGGCTCCCATCCGGTAATGGCGCCCATCACCAGAAGATCGGCACCTTTCATGCCGCCTTTCTTGATTCCGGTACTGTCGGTGTAGCCCGAACTGCCGAGGGACATTTCACCTTTCAGGGAATCTATGTTCTGACGTTCCAGCACCCGGTAGCGCTTGCTCTGAACCATGGCCGTGGTCAGCATGTCACGCAGTCCCGTCGTATATCCGGAACTTTCCGAAGAAGAGATCGTCATGGTCTGACTGCCGAATCCGATTTTGGTGGTTTTACTGCTCTCATCGACCTTCCATTCGAAATCGGCGACAGCCACCCGTGCTCTGGGTCCACTGTATGGGGGCAGGCCCATCTCCTCACCCGTGTCGGTTTTTGCCTCGGGTTTGACCATGCTCTCCATACAACCGCTGAACGAAAACAGGACCAGAAGGGAAAGCAAAATTCTCAACATCGCTTTCTTGTTCATCGCATCGCCTCCATTGATAAATCCAACTGTTTGTTTTGCCGACAAAAATAATAGCCTAAGACCATTAATATTTTGTTACACAATTCTTCCATACTGTCAAGCCGGTGTTGGAGTAAAGGCTTGCATATCGGCATCGACTATGCTCCACTGTTCACCGGGACCGGGGGCCGGTCCCCCGGGGGCACGAGAAAAATTCCATCATCACCCACCGCTAACCAGGAGCACCCCATGAACCACGATTCGACAAAACCGGCCATGAGCCAGAAAATATTTTCAATGAATCTTGACGTGGAGGCGGTTTCCCTCTACCTGCTGTGCTGCGCCGTAGTCGATGCCGGCACCGCCATCACCCGCACCCTATTGAGGGAGAAATGGAACGGCACCCAAGAGGAATTGAATCGCCAGATCGATCGACTCGAAGAGATGAATATCCTAGTCCGGAAAGGCCGGACAGGCAATGGAGAATCGGTTTTCGTGGTGGCGGATGAGAAAAAGTGGCGCGAATAGATGCAATGTGTCTAAGGCCCCGTCCCTATGGCAATGAAGGGCGAGTTCGCCCGGCACCGGAAATCGCCTGTTGGAAAAATTGCCATGGGCCGGGCCGTTCAGGTTTGCAGCGCCCGTTTCACGCATTCGGTGATTTTGCGATCCGGAACGTCGGTATTCATTCCAGGACAGGACGCCGCCATGGCGTGCCAGTTGGCCACATCCACCAGAATACCGGGGATGAAGGGCCACTGCCGACACATTCGGGGCTTGACCGGATGAATGGTGCAAACCTTGTCCCAGAAAATACAGTAGCCGGTATCGCCCTGGGCAATCACCCTTCCCTGCCCGGACTTGCAGGTATAATCCGCCTTCAGGCGCTGTGTCGAAATGCCAATGTAGCGGGCGATTGCAACGATATCCGCCTCGGTCAGATAGGTGCCGCCAAAGCCCTTGCAGCAATCGCCGCACAGGGTGCAGGAAAACAGTTCCGCACACCGATCTTCAGATCCCATGGCGACTCTCCATGGCCCGCTTCAATGTGACCTGATCCACATATTTCAAATCGCCGCCCATGGGCACCCCTGAAGCGATGCGGCTGACTTTGACCCCTAATGGCGACAGCATCCCGGCGATATACGCCGCCGTGGACTCCCCTTCGACGTTGGTGCCGGTGGCCAGGATAATCTCGCTAACCCCTTCTTTTTGTACCCGGTGGGTCAGTTCCACGATTCGGATATCCTCGGGCCCCACCCCGTCCATGGGGGACAGGCAGCCCCCCAGAATGTGATAGCGCCCGTTGAACGCGCCCGATTTTTCGATAGATGCCATGTCCGCCGGCTGTTCCACCACACAGACCAGGCCGTTGTCACGGGAAGGATCGCGGCAAATCCGGCACAGGTCGTCGTCACTGAGGGAAAAACAGCAAGAGCAGAGCCGCAGCCGTTTTTTCAGGTCCACGATGCTTCTGGCAAGCTGGTGGGCCTCTTCGGCCGGCTGCTGGAGGATGTGCATGGCCAGACGTTCGGCGGTTTTCTGACCGATCCCCGGCAGGCGTGCCAGGGTACGGATCAGATTCCTGATTGAACCGGGATAATAGTCCATTACATCAAACCGGGAATCTTCATCCCGCCGGTGAGTTTGCCCATCTCTCCGGAAACCATCTCCTGGGATTTGGTCAGGGCATCGTTTACCGCTGCCAGCACCAGATCCTGAAGCATCTCGACATCATCGGGATCGACCACTTCCTTTTCGATTTTAATGGATACGATCTGCTGGGCGCCGTTGGCCACCACGGTGATCATGCCGCCCCCGGCCGTTGTTTCGACGGTGCGGGTGGCCAGCTCTTCCTGCATACGCATCATCTTGGATTGAAGCTTCTGGGCCTGCTTCATCATATTTCCCATACCCTTCATCGATCATACCTCCTATCTGATTTTGATCTCTTCGATTTTTCCGTTGAAAATTTCCACGGCGTCGGCCACCAACGGATGATTGAGCAGTGTCTGCCGGATCTGGTCGGCTTTTTGTTTTTCCGCGGCGTTGTTTTTCTCATCGGCCGCATTGTCCGAGAAATCGATATGGACCTTGCGCCCGGTCTGTTCGCGACACACAGACTCGACCATGGCCAGGTTTTTTTTCACCAGGTTCGCCGTATACCCGTTTTCGTGCAAAACGACTGTAAAGGCCCGGTCGGACACATCGCCGAGTTTTGCCCGGCCAAGCGCCGCTGCGATGGAGGGCTTGCTTTCCCCGATCACGGCAACGGCGCGCCCCCAGCGTTCCTGAATATCTTTGGAGCCCCCTGGGCCCGCCGCGGCGCCACTTTTGTCAGGCGCAGGGGATGGCGGCTGTTGTGCTGCCGGCAAATCCGTTTTCGCCGAAGGGCCGGGCAACTCTTCCGGTGCCGCCCCATCGGCTTGGCCGTAGGCGGATTGGGATTCGACAATTCCCGACGGGGCTACGGCAGGCACCTGCTTCAAAAGGCCGTCCAGTCGTTCGATCAACAGGTCGATGGGCAGCGCCGGCCGGATCTGGTGAATCTTGAAAAACGCGGTTTCCATGGTTAGCCTAGGCGAAGTGGCATGCCGAATGCCGGCTTCGGCGTTGAACAATATCGTAAAAATCTGGTCGATAAAAGCGGTAGAAACCGCTTTGACCTGACGGGCCAGGGTTTCGATTTCACCGGCGGCCAGATCGTCCAGCAATTCCGGCCGGGCACCCATCTTGATCAACATCAGGTAACGAAAATGGGCCAGCAGATCGGCATAAAATCGCTTCAAATCCTGACCGCTCTTGTAAACTGTATCGATGGCGGCCAGCACCCGGGAAATATCCCTGGCAAACACCGCTTCGGAAAGATCGAAAAGTATCTGACGGTCCATGCTGCCCAAAAGGCGCATGACATACCCTTCATCCATCTTGCTTTCGCCACAGGCCAGGATCTGGTCCAGAAGGCTCAAGGCGTCGCGCATGCTGCCGCCGGATTCCCGGGCGATGACCCACAGGTTATCCGCTGCAACGGATACCGACTCCTTCCGGCAGATCGTTTCCAGGTGATCGACCACCGCATCGAGATCGATTCGTTTCAGATCGTGTCGCTGGCAGCGGGACAGGATGGTAACGGGGATTTTATGGGCTTCCGTCGTGGCAAAGAAAAACAGGACATGTGCCGGCGGTTCTTCCAGGGTTTTGAGCAGGGCATTGAAGGCGGCAATGCTCAGCATGTGCACTTCGTCGATAATGTAGATCTTGAATCGGCTGTGGGCCGGCATGTAGCGGCTGTTTTCCCGCAGTTCCCGGATCTGGTCGACGCTGTTGTTGGAGGCGCCGTCGATTTCGAAGACGTCCACACCGCGTCCGGCGGTGATGTCGCTACAGGATCGACAGGCGTTGCAGGGTGTGGCAGTGGCGCCGGATTCGCAGTTCATGGCCTTGGCCAGGATGCGGGCGATGGTGGTTTTGCCGGTTCCCCGCGGCCCGGAGAAAAGCATGGCGTGGGCCACGCGACCCTTCTCGATGGCGTTTTTCAGTGTCCGGGTGACATGCGCCTGACCAACCACGTCGTCGAATGTCTGGGGCCTGTATTTGCGTGCTAATACCAGATAAGCCATTGGACGTCACTTCCTTTGGGTGCCGATTTGCTGCGCCAGTGTATCCCATGCACCGCCGGCTGGCAACCCGCAGGTTCCCGGGTTCCGTCCGTCAGGGATCAGGAAAAGCGGTCTGAAAAAACGCATCTGTGGGAAATGGGACGGGAACCGCCAAAAGGGGTGATGGCGGAGAGAGAGGGATTCGAACCCTCGGTGCCGCTATAAACGACACACACGATTTCCAGTCGTGCTCCTTCAGCCAACTCGGACATCTCTCCGCATAAGGCAACCACAGCAGCCAAGCGGTGCCGGACGCAACCGAAAATCGGGGATGCACACCGTCTCCCCTTCCCGGCCTATGAAATAAACCGGTAATGGCGGAGAGGGTGGGATTCGAACCCACGATCCCGCTTTTGGCAGGATACCGCTTTTCGAGAGCGGGGCCTTCAGCCACTCGGCCACCTCTCCTTTGCCACGCAGGCACCAGTATAAAAAAATGACCGATATCCTTTTTCCGATCGGTTTGTCAAGCCTCAAAATTCCGGCATCATAAAGGCATCCGTCTCACCCGATGGCTTGTCCGGTTTTGGTCTTGAACTCACAGGGGCAACTGGTGTATTTGACCCAATTCGGCAATTCAACCAACCAGATAGAAAGGAACCTTAAGTCCATGGCCACCGTAACGCCTTTTAAAGGTATCCGCTACAACCCGGATATCATCGGCAACAGCGCGGACGTCGCCACGCCGCCCTATGATGTGATTTCGCCTGAAGAACAGGCGGCATTTTATAATCGGCACCCCAACAACGTGATCCGCCTGATCCTGAACCCGGGCAAAGCGAACGATACGGCCACGGACAATCCCCACACCCGGTCGGCGGCCTGTTTCCACCAATGGATGGAGCAAGGCACTCTTAAAAGGGAAACGCAGCCGGCTCTGTACCTCAAGGCCATCGACTACCCCCATGATGGCGAAACCTTTACCCGCCACGGGCTGCTCGCACGGGTCGGTCTCGAACCCTTCGAAAAACGCATTATCCTGCCCCACGAAAAAACCTTCTCAAAAGTCCGGTCCGAAAGGCTCGAGTTGATGAAAGCCACCCATTGCAACTATTGTCCGATCTTCTCGTTGTACCCAGACGAAAGCGGCATTCTGAACACGCTCATCGAGGCCGTCGACTCAAGCGCCCCTTGCATCGACTTCATCGACGACGACAACCATCGGCATCGATTGTGGCGAATTCTCGATCCGGCGGTCCACCGGCAGGTTACCGAGTCCATGCAGGACAAACGGCTGTTTATCGCCGACGGCCACCACCGCTATGAAACCGCCCTGGAGTTCAGGGACTATCTCAAGGCGTCCGACCCTTCATTCGACGCCACCCATCCGGCCAACCATGTTCTCATGTACCTGTCCAGCATGAGTGATCCGGGATTGATCATTCTGCCCGCCCACCGGTTGATCAAAGCCGTCGGGCCGGAGGATCTTCAACAGGCCATCGGCAAGGCGCGCACCTATTTCGATGTCACCGAATTTCCGTTCACGCCCGAAGACCAAAAGATCGCCGAAAAAAAGTTCCTCGAAGCGCTCGGCAACGAAAAAGACCGACAGTGCATCGGCATTTACGGTCATAAAGCACCGGTCTTTCATCTGCTGAAACTCAAAGCCGGCGTCATGGAAAAACTTTTTGGAGAGGATCTGGATGCGTCCCTGCGATCATTGGACGTTACGGTGCTCACCCGGCTGGTGTTCATGAAAATCCTCGGATTCGACCAACAGCGACTGGACGACGCCACCCTCATCGGATATGCCAGCGAGGCGGGCAAGGCACTGCAATCCATTGACAGCGGCAATTACGATGTCGCTTTCATCCTCAACCCCACCCGCATCGAACAGGTCCAGGAAGTGGCCCGCAAAGGCCTGGTCATGCCGCGCAAATCGACCTATTTTTATCCCAAAGTAAAATCGGGCCTGGTCATGCGCACCCTCGAGAAGTAGAGCGATCTAACGTACCCTTTGCTCCGAGAACATGGCTTGAGCGGCCCGGGTGTAGGTCCCGTCCGCATGGTACAGATAAAGGGGTGGATCGACCTCCAATTCCGGGCCGCCGCCTTTGATCGCTGTCACCGCAACCAGTCGGGCTGGAGAAGCGGAAGTGGAATGGATCATCGTCAGGCGCTTGGGTTCCAACCCGCCTGCCCGCAAGGCCGCCAGAAGATCCACGGTGCGCGCGGCAGGGTAAATCACGCAAAACCGCCCGGCGAGGTTCAGCACGCTTCGGGCGGTGGCGAGTACGGTTTTGAGATCGACCTTGATTTCATGCCGGGCGATGGCTTTCTGGCTGTGGGGATTGATCCTGCCGGAGTTTAATTTGCGATAGGGAGGATTGCTCACCACCAGATCGACCGGGCCGCCGATATCCGCCAGTACGAGACGGCCCATATCCTTTTCCAGAATCCGGACCCGCTCGGACATGGCGTTGGCAGCCACATTTTCCCACGCCACCGCTGCCAGGAGGGGCTGGATTTCCACCCCGATCACACGAAGCCCCGGATTCCGATAGGCCAGCATGATGGGAACGACACCGCACCCGGTTCCCAGGTCCAGAACGGTTCCCTCGCTCGGCGGTTCGGCCAGATGGGCGAGGATCACGGCATCGATGGAAAATCGATACCCGGAGCGGGGTTGATTCAGGACAATGTTGCCATTGAAAAAAGAGTCGTGGGTCAACGGTTCCATATAAGTCCGCTCGCAAATGGATGAACCACCCGGTGAAAAAAGCAAGACGACGGCGCCATCTCCCTAAAGCGGACCGATCTTGAACTTGATCTCCCCGATGCGCTGGCTTTCGAGGCCTGCGTTGAACTTGGCAAGCAGTTCGTCTTTCAGAAATCGTAGCTGATGCAGCCAGGCGGAGCTGGAGACGTGCACGAGAAGGAGGTCGCCCTTGACGGCAAACGGCCTGGCGTTTTCCGAAATGGGCGGACCGATGGTTTTCTCCCATATCCGAATCAGGTGCGCGACGCCGCCCCTATTGTCCGACCGGCATTGATCGACAATGACATCCAGCACCTGACCGATCGGCGTTAACGGCTGGTTTGAAGAATTCTTCTTTTGCATGCCGAATCCTTTTCCGTCCTCTTTGTCATCCGTTTGTCCGGATATAGAAACTGTCCTACCGGAAGTCAATACAAACCCCGGACAAAACGGCCTTTGCCGGGCAGTCCGGATATCGGGCTGTTCGGAAAAATAGTGTGCCGTCGAAAGCCGTCTTTACGGCCCTGCCCACCGGCTTTTCGAATGTCGGCGCCCCTTTAGCCGGGCGAGCGGTCACCGATTTCCCTTGACTTAGCCGCATGCCAACCTTAGATTAATCTACGTTTTCATGCTGACCGGGCAACGGGTAATAAGCTGTTTGTGCTTGCAGCCATTATCGGTTCAGCCGCCGCAGCGGCGCTCCGGGGCACGTTAACAAAGGCTAAAAACCCGCTTCGATTCACTCGCAATCAAGGATAAAAAATGGCTTGGGATTGGGAAAAGTTGAACCGTCAGCATCAGCAGCAACCTGGCGGCGTTCCTCCGCAGATGGACGATCTGGTCAATCAGTTGAAAAAATTCAAGCCGCCCGGCGGCTCCCTGCTGATTATCGCCGTCGTTGTGATCCTGATGATTGGCTACTCCGTCTTTTTTACCATTGAGTCCGGTTCAGTCGGCGTGGTTCAGCAGTTCGGCAAGTTCGTTCGCATTGCCCAGCCGGGACCCAATTTTAAACTGCCCTTCGGCATCGAGAAAGTCACCAAAGTTCGCCAGGACCGCGTATACAAAGAAGAATTCGGTTTTCAGTCGGAGCGTGGCGACTACGGCAGTGGGCGGTACTCAGGGGCATCGGACACGGCCAGTATTTCCCTGATGCTCACCGGAGATCTGAATGTGGCGGTCGTGCCGTGGATCGTGCAATACAGAATCAATGACCCGTATAACTACCTGTTCAAGGTCAAAGACCCCACGGGCCTGTTGCGCGATCTGTCGGAGTCCAGCATGCGTCTGGTGGTGGGTGACCGCAGCATCAACGAAGTCATCACCAAACGGGATGAAATCGCCGTGGAGGCGCAGCGGGTGCTCCAGATCGAACTGAACAAGGCGGAAACGGGCATCAACGTGGTCACCGTGGAAATGAAGAAAACCAACGTACCCACGCCGGTTCAGCCCTCGTTCAACGAAGTCAACCAGGCCACCCAGGAAAAAGAGAAAATGATCTACCAGGCCCGGGAAGACTACAACAAGGCCATTCCGGCGGCCAGAGGCGAGGCCGAACGCACCATCAAGGCCGCGGAAGGCTATGCCCTCGACCGCGTCAACCGGGCCAAAGGCGACGCGGCCCGCTTCAGCGACCTTTACAGTGAGTATGCCAAGGCCAAGGACGTGACCAAAAGAAGGCTCTACCTGGAATCTCTCAAGGAACTGCTCCCCAAAATCGATCGCAAGTTCATCGTGGATGCGGACCAGAAAAACGTACTGCCTCTCTTAAATCTCGGAAACAATGGTGGTGGAATCAAATGAAAGTAAAAGCCCTGCTGGCCCTAGCCGGCGTACTGGTATTGCTCCTGGTGGTTTGCGCCTACACGGTCGACGAGACCGAGCAGGTGGTAGTCACCCGCTTCGACAAGGTTCAGCGGACCGCGACCGAACCGGGACTCAAATTCAAACTGCCGATTATCGAAAAGGCCTTGGTCTTTCCCAAAAACCTTCAGGAATGGGACGGCGATCCCGGCCAGATTCCAACCCGCGACAAAACATATATCTGGGTGAATACATTCGCCCGCTGGAAAATCGTCGATCCGGTCGTTTTTTTCAAAACCGTTGGTTTCGTCAACCGGGCCCAACAGCGGCTGGACGAAATTATCGACCCCACGGTGCGCAACTTCATCACCTCCAACCGGCTCATCGAAGCCGTCCGCAACAGCAACCGTGAGCTGGATACCTTCGAGGATTTCGGAGATGATTCGGCCACACCCACCCAAACGGAAATAAACCTGGAGAAGGAAAAACCCGCACGCTTTGCCCAGGTTTTCGTCGGGCGGGACAAAATCGACACCGGCATTCTGGAGCAGGCCAAACCCAAACTGGCCAAATTCGGTATCGAACTGGTCGATGTGAAAATTAAGCGCGTGAACTATGTTGAGCAAGTCCGCAAGTCGGTCTATGACCGCATGATCGCCGAGCGTAAGCAGATCGCCCAGAAATTCAGATCCGAAGGCAAGGGAGAAGCCCAGAAGATCCTAGGCGAAAAAGAAAGGGAACTCAAGCGCATCGAATCGGAAGCCTACCGGACGGCCCAGGAAGTAAAGGGTAAGGCCGACGCGGAGTCGACGCGCCTTTACGCTGAATCCTTCGGCGTCGACCCGGAATTTTATTCTTTCGTTAAAACGCTGGAAGTGTACAACGAGGCCCTGACCGACAACAGTTCGATCATCCTTTCGACGGACTCGGAAATTTTCAAGTACATGAAAGGATATGAAGGTGCGCCGTTTAAAACACAATAACGATAGCGCCTGAGAAATCTGGAAGGATTGGAAAGCACCGACGCGATTAGTGTCGGTGCTTTCTTATCTGAGATCATCACAGAAGTGCGAAGGTATCATTATTTACCCTTTCTTCTCTGATGCCGCGTACGGGCCAACAGCTTGCGGTGCTTATGCTTGCGCATCTTTTTTCTTCTTTTCTTGATCACGCTGCCCAACAGATCACCCCCATTCGTCATAAAATAGTAAGGTCGAATAAACTTGTTTTAATATACCATCGTCCGTTGCTTGTCCATATCTTTTTATTTGCCCATTTTCGGACAAGCGCATCCGGCCCCGCTTTGGCCCATTGATCCTTGAGTGAGTGTATGCTACAGGACTTTTATGAAGAAAAAGGATAAGTTGCCTACATTCTCGAGCATACAGCTGGCCAGGGTCAACAACGCGGTCGCCATGGCCGAGGAACTTGTCAGCAACCATTATAAAATGTCTGCAAGTCAATGGCTGCACCCGAAGTACGACGTCAAAACCCTTGCCGAGCTGACCGATGAGGAAGTCGTCAACGGCCCCTTTGCCCAGATCATCCGCTATGAAGGTAAACTGAAAGGCGGCGTTTTGGGCTCCAGTGCCTACGACTTCTACAAAATCTGTATTCAGGATCATGCGATCCTGAAAGTGCTGAAGACGCATCCGGTGATGGAACTTTCTCCTTTCACCCTGTACGTGGTCACCCACGAGTTGGTCCATATCGTCCGTTTCAGCCGTTTTCTTCAGAATTTTGATGCCAGTGCCGCCGAGAAACTCGAGGAAGAGCGACGCGTCCACGGCATCACCCACGAAATTCTCGGTCCGGTCAAATCCCATGGATTGGGAACCGTGCTCGATTTTTACAGCACATGGCGCACCCCCATCGACGGTTTGAAAACCATCGCCTGATTTTCACTTCCATTTTCTTGACAAGCACGAAAGACGACATATATTAGTGCAGTCAATTCGACGAAACACCCTATTTTTTATAATTTTTGCACTTAGTTACAGGAGAATTGATTCATGCCGCTCTACGAATACCAATGTACGAAGTGCGGAGAAATTGAAGAAGCGATCCAGAAATTTTCGGATCCTCCACTGACCACATGCCGGCATTGCTCGGGTAAGCTGAATAAGCTGATTTCCCAAAGCAGTTTTCATCTCAAGGGAACGGGCTGGTATGCATCAGGCTACTCCAAGCCCCCCGCCTCAAGCACCGGCGGCAAGGAGCCGGAATCGAAAAAATCCGCAGAAAAAAATGCCGGCACCGGCGACAATGCCTCCAAAGCAACCCAAAGCGATGATTAGGCCATAGGCATGCCGGCGACACACAAAAACCGACCGGTACTCTTTACAAGTCACTGCTTGTGATTACGTTTATAGATCTTTTGATCGGCGTTTAAAAAGGGCGCTAATCCTAAAAGCCCCTTTGAAATATCAAATTAGGATTGGGACTGTTTGGTAACAACACAAGTTCTTAACGAAAAGGAGAGAAGAAAACATGAAACTCAGACCATTGCAGGATCGAATTTTGGTGCAGCGTGTCGAAGAAGAAACCAAAACCAAAGGCGGTATTATCATCCCGGACACAGCCAAGGAGAAACCGGCAGAGGGAAAGGTTAAAGCCGTGGGCAACGGGAAAGTCGGCGACGACGGCAAGCGTGTGGCACTGGAAATCAAGGTTGGCGACCGGATTCTGTTTGGAAAATATTCGGGAACGGAAGTAAAAATTGATGGCGAAGAATACCTGATCATGCGTGAGGACGACGTGCTCGGCGTCATTGAGTAACAATTACCCATTTATAGATACGGAGGTTATACAAAATGGCTGGTAAAGTGATTAAATACGATATGAAAGCCCGCGAAGCGATGCTCAACGGCGTCAAAGCCCTTGCCGATGCAGTGGTTGTCACCTTAGGCCCCAAGGGCAGAAACGTCGTCATCGACAAATCCTGGGGATCTCCAACAGTCACCAAAGACGGTGTTACCGTTGCCAAGGAAGTCGAACTGGAAGACAAGTTCGAGAACATGGGCGCCCAGATGGTCAAGGAAGTGGCCAGCAAGACCAGTGACATGGCCGGCGACGGCACCACCACGGCAACCGTTCTCGCCCGCGCCATCTACGAGGAAGGCCAGAAGCTCGTTGCCGCAGGCAACAACCCCATGGCCATCAAACGCGGCATCGACAAAGCCGTGGAAGTGGCCGTGAAAGAACTGCACAAGATGAGCAAACCCACCAAGGACCAGCGCGAAATTGCGCAGGTGGGAACCATCTCCGCCAATAACGACGAAACCATCGGCAACATCATCGCCGAAGCCATGAACAAGGTCGGCAAGGAAGGCGTCATCACCGTCGAGGAAGCCAAAGGCATGGAAACCACCCTGGATGTGGTCGAAGGCATGCAGTTCGACCGCGGCTACCTCTCCCCCTACTTCGTCACCGATCCCGAAAAAATGGTTGCCTCCCTCGAAGACCCCTTTATCCTCATCAACGAGAAGAAGGTCAGCAACATGAAAGACCTGCTGCCGGTTCTCGAGCAGGTCGCGAAGATGGGCAAACCGCTGATGATCATCGCCGAAGATGTCGATGGCGAAGCCCTGGCGACCTTGGTGGTCAACAAACTGCGCGGCACGATTCAGGTCGCCGCTGTCAAGGCTCCCGGATTCGGTGACCGCAGAAAGGCCATGTTGGAAGACATCGCCATTCTCACCGGCGGCCAGGTTGTTTCCGAAGATCTGGGCATCAAGATGGAAAATCTCACCCTTGCCGATCTGGGCAAGGCCAAACGCATCAGCATCGACAAGGACAACACCACCATCGTCGATGGCGCCGGTGCGCGCTCCGCTCTGGAAGGTCGCGTCAAGCAGATTCGCGCCCAGATCGATGAAACTTCCTCCGATTATGATCGCGAAAAACTGCAGGAACGCCTGGCCAAGCTGATCGGCGGCGTGGCCGTAATCAACGTCGGCGCAGCGACCGAAACCGAGATGAAAGAGAAAAAAGCCCGTGTGGAGGACGCCCTTAACGCGACCCGCGCTGCAGTGGAAGAAGGCATCGTTCCCGGCGGCGGCGTGGCGCTGGTACGGACCCTGCCCGCCTTGGAAAAAATCAAGATCAAGGCCGACCAGAAGCTGGGTGTCAAGGTGGTCATGCGCGCCATCGAAGAGCCCCTGCGCCGGATCGCCGGAAATGCTGGCTACGAAGGCAGCGTTGTCATCGACAAGGTCAAAAACGAAGAAGGTGCCACCGGCTACAATGCGGAAACCAATGTGTACGAAGATCTCATTGAAGCCGGCGTAATCGACCCCACCAAGGTGGTCCGCTTTGCCCTTCAGAATGCAGGCAGCGTGGCATCCCTGATGCTCACCACCGAAGCCATGATCGCCGATAAGCCTGAAGAAAAGGGCGCCGATCCTATGGCTGGCGCCGGTGGTGCCGGCATGGGCGGCATGGGTGGCATGGGCGGCATGGGCGGCATGATGTAACCGACCGATCCGAACCTTATCCCATGGTTGAAAAAAAGCCTCCACAGCGTTTTGCTGCGGAGGCTTTTGTTTTGGTTCGAACAACGGTTCCTCTTGACAACACACCATCAATCAGGTTACTGAAATCAATAAGAAAGTTGCGACAGAACCATCTTTGACACCCAAAAGACGAGGTTTGGTGATGAATCGTAGAACAACTTTAGCCGTTTTTATTTCCGTTTTTCTGCTTGCGCCCCTCTTGCTTACAACAACGGGCATGGCAGCGGATAAAATCGATGTCTTCGAAAGCGAGACGGGGTTCTACTATACCATCCAGAAGGGCGACACCCTCTGGGACCTGTCCAAGCATTTCAGCGACTCCCCCTGGTTGTGGCCGGAATTGTGGGAAGACAACGATCAGATCAGCAATCCGCATTGGATCTTTCCCGGCGAGCGGATTCGGCTGTACAAAAAATCGGGCACGCAGGCCGTTATTCAAACGGATTCCGTCGCCGTGACTCCGGAGCAGCCGGTGAAACCGGTCAAACCCATGGTCGGGGAAAAAGCGGCCGGACCCTTCTTCGTCTACAGCTCCATAGACAAAGTCGGTTTCATCCGCAAGCCGCCCGTTACGCCTTCGGGAACCATTTTCGAGATCCAGGGAGGCAAGGTCATGATCAGCGAAGGGGACATCGTTTACATCCATCCAGCGGCGGACAGCCCCCGGGCGGCGCTCATCCCCGGCAGCCGGCATGTCATCTTCAGGTACATGGAACCGACCGCTGAAAGGGATGCCATGGAAACCATCGGCGTCCAGCATTATATATTAGGGATTCTGGAAGTCACCGAAGAAAAATCGGACATGGTCATCGCCAGAATCCTCAAATCGTTCCGACCGATCAAGGTGGACGACTTGTTGATGCCCTTCAGCCAACAGTCCGCTAAAATAGAAATCAAGCCCAGTACGCCCGGAATCGACGGCCAGATTATCAATTCGGAAGACCATACACAAATGACCGGTGAACTCATGCTGGCCTTCATCGACAAGGGCACTGCGGACAATATCGAAGTGGGGCAGCAATACAGCGTCTATGATCGCCAGAAGAGCAAGTCTGAAAAAGACAAGACCCGATCCGTGAGCTTGCCGCCGGTCGATTTCGGAACGATCCTCGTCCTGCATACGGAGCGGACCACATCCACGGTGATTGTCACCAATGCCAACAAGGCCATCCACTCTGGAGAACGCTTCCGAACCCCGATTCAATAGCGGGAAAATTCCTTTTCGGCCTACTAAAAAAGCCTGCTTCATCGAAGCAGGCTTTTTTACGGAGTCGTCAAGCCGTTTCTCCCGTTGCATTTTCCGTCAGAAGATCCCCGGAGGTGACACGCAGGACCTCCTGGTAGGTTGTAATGCCCGACAGCAGCTTTTCGATGGCGGACTCCCGTAGAGAGGCCATACCCTGTGCCCGGGCGGCCGCCGTCAATCCGGCAAGGTCCGAATCCGGTACCGTCAAGGCTTTGATAGCATCGGTAAACGGTAGCACTTCGTGTATCGTGGTTCTCCCCTGGTAACCGGTTCCCCTGCATTTCTGGCAGCCCTTGCCGTGAAAAAGCGTCAAAATCCCCGATTTTCCGGTTTCCAGCCCTAAAGCCGCAAGCTTGGAGGCATCCATTTCCACGGGCTCTTTGCAGGCATTGCAGATGGTACGCACCAACCGCTGGGAGAGAATCCCCCGAAGCGTGGCCTGGATGAGAAACGAGGGAACACCCAGGTCCATCAGTCGGATGATCGACGAGGGGGCATCGTTGGTGTGCAGGGTAGACAACACCAGGTGGCCGGTAAGCGCCGCCTGTATGGCGTTTTCCGCGGTTTCCAGATCCCTCAGCTCCCCGACCATGATGATATCCGGATCCTGTCGCAGAATATTGCGCATGATGGACCCGAAGGTGATGCCAACCTGGGGTTTGACGGCGATCTGATTGAAATCTTCGTGTACCATTTCGATGGGATCCTCAATGGTGGTGACGTTGACCTCCGCGGTACTGATTTTCCTCAAGGTGGAGTACAGGGTGGTGGATTTTCCACTGCCCGTAGGCCCACATACCAGAACCAGTCCATGGGGATGGGAAACGATCTGATTGTACTTTTCCATGTCCACGGAGGAAAAGCCAAGATTCGCAAGGTCCTGGAACAGAATATCCGGGTCCATGACCCGCATGACCACCTTTTCGCCGAAGGCGACGGGAACGGTGGAGACCCGGATTTCCACCTCCACATCCTTTTTGCCCGTCTTGATGCGGCCGTCCTGGGGCCGCCGCTTTTCAGCCATGTCCAGCCCGGACAAGTTCTTGATGCGGCTGATGATTGCCGAATGGACACTCTTGGGAAGCTGGTAGACCGTGTGCAGCACGCCGTCGATTCTCATCCGGACCAAACTCTTCTCCCGCTTGGGTTCAATATGAATATCGCTGGCTTTCTGGTCGAATGCATACAGGAAAAGATGGTTGACGGCATTGACCACATGCTGGTCGTTGGAAGGCAGTTCATCGGCCGATTGAAGCTGGATATAGCGCTCGAGATTGCCCAGATCCACCGTCGGTCCGGCAAACTGGTGTTCGGCAGCGGCAATGGACCGCTTGAAACCGAAAAACTCATCAATGAGCTTGATAATGTCCGACCGGGGGCTGACCACGGCATGGACCCGCATCTGGCAGGCGCGCGTAATGTCCTCGAACACCTCTACATTGAAAGGATTGGGGGTGGCCACGGTAAGTTTTCCCTGGCTGATCCCGATGGGCAGCACCAGATGATTTTTGGCAAACGAGATGGGGATGGTGGTGGTGACCAAATTCAGGTCCAGTTTGAGAGGATCGATTTTGACGAATGGCAGGTTCCATCTTTCCGCAAGGGTCTGGTAGATAATATCCTCGTCCAGTACTTTCGAAGGGCTGTCTTTGCGCTTGATATTCTGGGCCACAACGGTATCGATAAAAAGGAACGGTTGATCCCGTTTCTCGTTAAAATTGTTTCCGCCCTGTTTGTCGCGGCGCCGCTCGAACTGCTGGATCAGCTTCATTCGGTTGACATACAGTTCTCTGGCCTGCTGGATGGATATCAACCCCTTTTTCTCAACCACGGAAAGAAGATATTTGGGAGACCATTGATCGATCATGGATTTTCACTCCTTCGATTCCCTCACAACGCAGCGTCAGGAGGGTATTTTATCAAATCGGATCGTCCTTATGCCGATGCATGGGACGACGCCACCTTGCTTTGTGAGCAGGTCGTACGAACGGTTGGCAAACGCCGCGAAACAAACGATTGCATCGTTCATCGGATCGGTTCCGAATGTCAAGTGAATAAAGGTAATCGTTGTTTCTTCCCACATGCGCTGGTAAAAAGGGGAACAGCCGATGATCACGGGAACCAATGCGCATCGTGGCACAACAAAGATGGAGATCCTGGATGCAGCGTTTTATGATCTGTCTCGCCCTTTGTTTTGGCCTTTGTCTGGCCGACTTGACGTTCTCATGGTCGCAAGACGGCCCGTCGGAGCCGTCCGGGCAGCCGCTATCTTACGGCACCGCCCGGACCATCGGCCACATCGAATCGGAACGGTTGGTGGAATGCTCGGGAATGGACACCTCCCTGATCGACGCGGACCTGCTGTGGGCACTTAACGACGGCGGCAACGGACCGTTTTTGTTTGCTTTGGGCCGGGACGGCAGCGACCGGGGCCGCATAAAGGTCGCCGGAGCCGCCAACCGGGACTGGGAGGGGCTGGCAACCTTCATGTGGCAAGGCAAACCGATGCTCATCATTGCCGACTTCGGCGACAACCGTCAAAGACACCCCACCCACACCCTGATTGTCCTCGAAGAGCCCCGTCTTTCAACGCAACACCCGGAGCGATCGATGCTTGCCCAGGTAGCATGGAAAATCGTTTTTCGCTACCCGGATGGCCGCCACGATGCCGAGGGGGTGGCTGTGGATCAAAACGCCGGAGAGGTTCTGGTACTCACCAAAAGAGATATGCCGCCATTGTTGTTTGCCCTGCCGTTAAAACCCGAGCCACCCGGCCAGACCGTGACGGCCCGCATGGTGGCTGCCATTGATCGCATCCCGGAGCCAACCGTCGAGGACCGCCGCCACCCCTATGGGCATGTCCGTTCCCGACCGACAGGACTGGACATCTCCTCCGACGGATCCCGGATCGTCGTGCTGACTTACAAGCATGCCTATCTTTTCAATCGCCCGCCCGGCGCTTGCCTGAAATCCGCATTGCAGCGGCAGCCGATCGTCATCGAACTGCCGCTTCCTCAAGACTACCCCGAACTGGGGCAACGCGAAGCGATCTGTTTCTCGAGAGGCGACCGATCGCTGCTGGTCACGTCCGAGGGTAAGAGGGCGAGGATCGTTGAACGGATTCTTTCCCCGGGCGATTGACTTCCCAGCGCCATTGTGGTGCAACACCATTATGTGGCTTGGCTGCAAAGCCTTTGAAGGATGCCTGTCTTACGGCAACATATTCTTAAAACTACAAAAAAATCGATCCGATGAATAAAGTACAAGCCATGGCGCGCATCATGGTGCTGTTGAATGAAAAAGGTCTATTGAAACCGGGAAGCAGGGTATACAAAGCCGTGAGAAAGATGGCTTCCGACAAAATCGACCGGCTGGGGCCGGATGCCGCCCTTTTACAGATCATGGACAGAAAAGACCGACTGCTGGATCAGATCAGGATGCTGAACATGTGGTATAAAGTTGCGGGAAGGCAATCGCCGCCGGACGACTGGTAGTGTTTTCGGGAAAACGGTGTTTGCAACGGTTTGTGGGGAGGGGGTCGAATAACTGGCCGATCTGCCCTGTATTTTTTCAATGCTACGAATTGCATGGGGAGAGCTTATATGTGCAAATTGATCGTCATCGTGATTTACTTTTCCGGATGGTATGCCCTGTTTCGCTGGGGACGCAGCAAAGGCAAACCCGACGTCGAAACCCTGGCCTGGCTGATGGGAGGCCTGTCTGTGCTCATGTTGATTTTCGGGGTTCTGAACTGGGAGCTGTCCATCCTGGGCTACAAATAATGCTCTTTATAAAACGGATTTCACCGTACGGTAACGAAGCGTGCATCGTGGGCCGACCCGACCGTTATGCAGGGCTGAACCCATCAAGGTCGGTACACTTCTTCGACCCAGTCCTTAAACCAACGAGGCTTTTGATAAAGAACGTGGATCAGAACCAACGCCGTAATGGGAATCGGGATAATCGTGTCACAGGCTGCCAGAACGATGATGTAGATCAAAATTTGCGTTTTTAACGACATGCTGACAAGCCTCCTTTTTGAAAAGCCTGAATCGGCAAGATGGGCAACGCTTTCAAATGGAGCCTTACCCCCGGCAAAAAAGATTGTCAAGCGACACCAACCCATTGTAAAAAATAGATTTTTTATAAATGAACATCCGTTTTAAAAAAAAGTTATAAAAGTCTTCGGATATGAAAGAACGGTTTCAACGTTCTGTCGAAAAAAATAGTCTTGGCAGGACTCGCATATTGCCGAGATGCTGTATTCGACTTCGGCACGCTGTGTTCGAAACCCAAGAACCGGCTTTCCGCAGATTTTACATAATCCGTGGACTTTGGCGATAGACTCTCTGGCAACGACCTCTTCTTCGGACAATACATTTATCAATTCTTGCGCTCTACTCATTTTTAAAATCGCCTTTCAGTACAGTATAGATTGATTCCAAATCAGGCCGATATGCAGGATTGGTTCTCTCACCCTTCGTTTTAGCAAATAGGGCACATTTTATGCCGAATTCAGAATCCTCTAAGATATCATTACATATCAAATGATTGTCCTTTCAAGCCGAAGCACGGAGCAACGGATACAACAAGAATTGTCAAGGTGGAAACGAAAGATTGTCATGACCCCGCGCAACGGCTGAATCGCGAGAATCCGCATAGAAGGAAAACCCCTGCAAAGGGCTACCGGGAACACTCACAGCCCATCCTGGACTACACCCGCAAGCACACCCAATTTTTTTTGTTGTTGACCATGGTTTTCGGCGGGCTCACCGGGGTAGGCATCTGGTTTACCATCTCCCTTTTATCGCCGGCCGCCACCTCCGTATTGATCCACACCTTCGTTTTTGGATGGGCCACGGAATGGGTCTTTTTCGTGGGCGAAATCGTCGCCCTTTTCGTCTACTTCTACACCTTCGATAAGGTGCAACCCCGCCAGCACCTGACCGTCGGCTGGATCTATTTTATCTGTGCCTGGATGTCGCTGTTCATCATCACCGGCATCATCGATTTCATGCTCACCCCGGGGGCATGGCTGGAGAACGGAAATTTCTGGAGCGGTTTTTTCAACCCTACCTTCTGGCCTTCCCTGTTTTTCAGGACCTTTATCTCACTGGTCTTCGCCTCCCTGTTCGCCCTGGTGACCGCCAGCTTCCTGAAGGACGACAAGACCCGGCAGACTATGATGCACTACGCCATAAAATGGATGCCCCTGCCCTTTGTTCTCATGCTCGCTTCGGCCTGGTGGTATCTGCAAGCGGTCCCGCCGGAGACCCGCACGGTCATGCTGCAGGTTTCTCCAGAACTGCGCACATATATCGACGGATTCCTCGTTCTCTCGTCGGTCCTGTTCCTTACCATTCTGGTCATGAGCATTCGTCTGCCGCGCGGCCTGCAGCAAACGGCGACCCTTGTGCTCCTGGTGCTCGGCCTGGTGTACATGGGGGCCTTTGAGTTCACCCGCGAAGGCGGGCGCCGGCCGTTTCTGGTGCACGGGTATATGTATTCCAATTCCATCCGGGTCGCCGAGGCCGAAAAGATCAACCGGACGGGAATTCTCCAAAGCGCCCGATGGAGCGAGGTGAAATCCGTTACCCGGGAGAATCGCATTGAAACCGGCCGGCAAATCTTCCAGTTGGCGTGCGCAAGCTGCCACGCCATCGGCGGCCCCATGAACGACATCCTGCCGCTCACGAAAAAATTCGATACGATCTACGGCATGGATTCCATGCTCGACGGCCTGGGCAAAATCAACAATTACATGCCGCCGTTTCTGGGGACCCGGGTGGAACGGGAGGCCCTGGCCGCGTATATCGTCGAAAAACTGCAAGGCCATGCCGAGCGGAAAACCGCATCGACGGCTCAAAATCTTGACTTCGACATTACTGCCCACACATCGCAGGACGAATATGTGCTGCTGGCCTGGAACAACCTGGGCATGCACTGCATCTCGGACAGCGATCCCTTCTGGATCCTCCTGCCGCCGGCCAACGACATTTTCGCCCAATTGGTGCGCAAAGGCCAAATGCCGGAAATTGTCAGTGAGGGGGTAAAACTGCACTACCGGGTGGAACCGGGATTCGAAAACCCGTCTGCACAGGTCCGGTTCTGGGAGTTTTCCCAGCCTCTCATGGGAAAGAAAATCCCCGAGAACGTCGGTGTTTCCGGCAACCCGGTCACCGGCGGCGAGATGAAATGGGATGAGGAAACAAACGCCTTCGAGGCCTCCCTGGTTCCGGTGGTTCCCTATCCGGACAACGGCACCTTCACCCCCTACCCCCTTTACACGGTGGAAGCTGTGGACGAGGCAACGGGTGCGATTCTGGCCAGCACCCGCTGCGTGGCCCCGACGTCGACGGAAATGGGCTGTAAAAACTGCCATGGCGGCGGCTGGCGCGTGGCCGGTGTGGCCGGATTCACGGATGAAACGGCTGCCGATGTCCTCAAGGTTCATGACCGCATCAATCGCACCGATCTTCTGGAAAAGGCCCGGGCCGGCAATCCGATGCTTTGCCAGAGCTGCCATGCCGATCCGGTTCTGGGAACTTCCGGCAAGCCGGGAATCCCCAATTTTCCGGCGGCCATCCACGGCTTTCACGCCAATTACCTGACCGGCAGGGGAACCGAAGCCTGCTTCAAATGTCACCCCTCGGCCGCGACCGGCCCCACCGGATGCCTGCGGGGCGTGCACGCCTGACTGGGCCTGGATTGCACCCATTGTCACGGTTTTCTGGAAGACCACGCCTTGAGCCTTCTGAAATATGAAAAGACGCAGGGGAAAGCGGTGGACAAGCTGATGCGCCACCTGACGCCGCGGACGGTATCGTCTCTGCAGGATATCGAGCCCAGGATTCCATGGGTCAACGAACCGGACTGTTTGAACTGTCACGTGGATTTCGAAAAGCCGGCGACAAGGGATGTCAGCGGTTTCAACCAATGGACCCAGAGCGTTGCCGGTCTATTCCGAATGCGCACCGACGATGTGGGATTGATGTGTGAAGCCTGCCATGGTGCCACCCATGCCAACTACCCGGCCACCAACATGTACGGCGAGGATCGGGACAATATCCCGCCGCTGCAGTATCAGGGCAACAACCTGCCCATCGGTGCGGACAACGACTGCGCACTGTGTCACACCATGGAGATGGAAGACAGCGTTCACCATCCGAATATGCTGCATAAATTTCGCAACCGCCAGTTGTTGCGGACGATCCAAGGCCCATCCGAATCCTGACCGGGGATTGCCATGGGAAACCATCAAATTTGTGGCAGGAAAACATCAATACAGGAACCGCTTGTCAAAGCACCGACAGGCTCCGGAAACGATTCAGGGCAAACGCCAGTTCCAGCCCTCTGAATTGCGCAAAATGCCCGCAGATTTGGCTGCTGATCACATCGATTCCTTCTTCTTCGATATCCGCGATGACGCGTTGAATGACGGCGTGCAGGGGCGTTTTCCCGTCCATATATTTTTTGGCGTATTCCAGCGCGTACCCGATGGCCCGTGTCTGGGAGAGTTCCACCAGTTGCTCGAGGTCCGTGAGGTCGACAATCTGCCGGCCGAAGTGAAGTCGGTCCACTTCCCTGGCAAAAATTTTGAATTTTCCATAGGTATTGAACGGGTCAAAACTCTCGGCAAGGGGAATCCGATCTCGAATCGTAATGGGATGGGATTCGGCTTCCAGGCGGCGTTTTACCGGAAACCGCGCCGCAATCTCCCGGGCACTGCAGGTCACGTCCGTGGGTCGATATTCGGTCATCTGAATGACATGATCGGCCACGTCAAAATAATCCCCCACACCGCCCAGTACCAGAACCGTGGAAATGTTTTTTTCCGTGTACAGCTGGCGAACCGTGTCGATAAAAGGCGTGATCGGCTCATCTTCTTTGGCCACCAGCTGCTGCATTTTACTGTCGCGGATAATAAAATTGGTGGCACAGGTATCCTCGTCCATTAATAATACTTCAGCCCCCGATTCGATCGCCTCCATGATCGAAGCCGCCTGGGACGTACTGCCGCTGGCATTTGCAGTACAAAAGGATGTTGTTTCTTTTCCGAAGGGAAGTCGGTTGATAAAAGAATAGATGTCGGTTTTCACCACCGATCGGCCGCTGTAGGCCCTTATCTTTACGGTCTGTTCATTGGAGACGCATCGTTCCCGACCGTCACCGGGAATGTGATTGTAAATACCGACTTCCAGCGCCTCGAGCAGGGTGGATTTGCCATGGTAGCCACCGCCGGTGATCAGCGTGACCCCTTTGGGTATCCCCATTCCGGTAATGCTTCCGGCATGGGGCAGATCGAACTTGGAGACAAGGCTGTCCGGTGCGAAAAATGGGATGACCGAGGTTGCGGTCATGGGGCGATCGCTGGTGCCGCTTTCACGGGGAAGGAGGGAATGGTTGGCAACGAATGCGACCAGTCCGAGGGTATCGAGCTTGCTTCGCAGATAATCGGCATCTTCGGCGGCCTCGATGTGCCGCTGCAGCGCCCGGTGATCGATGTTCTCGGCCATCAGGGACTGTTCCACGATATGCGGAAGCGCGTCGAAAAGCATGTGAACGGCGATTTCGGAGACAATTTTTCTCCCCCTGGCAGGAAGCCCTACAAAGCAGCGCACCTCGATCCTGTCCGCTGTAATCAGCACACTGTTTCTTTCCAGAATCGATTGCCCGGGTCGATCGACCGTAATGATCCCGCTGTGCCCCGTGCCGCAACGTTTCCCTGCAATTTTACGGCCTTCTTCAAAAAAGGTCCTGGCCAGAAAATCGGAGAAAGCGATCCTTCTTACCCTGGAATCTGTAGAGACGTTGACGATGCAAGGATCGTCGCGCCGGACCTGGACGCGGTAGATACCGGCTTGCGGAGGTGCGTAAGGGTCCTGGGGAATTTGCTGCAGGATCAAGGTGAACCGGTTGAAGTCATAGCAACCGGAAAGAGACTGGTAATGACCGTAATCCCGGCCATCGATCTCTGTCAATTTCTGTTTGAGAAGGGTTGCGGTTCGCATGGGACGGTTCCTCCCATCGGTTGATTGAACCCTTTACTGCGCACTTTCCTGCCGCCGCTTTTCCAGCAGCCAATCGATGGCATCGCCTTGGGGGGCAGGATCCGATTCCGTTGCCGCCGCTGCTGGAGGGAACGGCTTGGAGGAAACCGGAGATTTCTCTGGAACGGAGGTTTTCGGTTTACCGGGTTCCGGAAAAGGGATATCGGGGGGAGGCTCGATCACACGCAGCGGTATATCGACCGGCGAGGCAGTGGTAGATTCCTCGGAAAATTTGAGATGATCCTGATCCGCCTCGTTGACCGGTAGGGAGTTTTCGCCTGTCGTTTGTTCGGCCGGTGAGAAATAGATCTCGTAGGCATGGCGAACCCATTGACTGGCGCCATTTTTATACCGTTGTGGCATGAATACCACCAACAGAGCCAGAAAGATCAGGACGGCCGCCAACCTCATCGCCCAGGCCGGGCCGAACCCGTTCCAGCGCCGTTTTTTGATGGGTCGATACTGGGCTGTCGGGGCCGGCGCCCGGATGTTGTCTTTTGTCTCCGCCGTAGGCTGGTCCACCGGAAATGAAATCCGCTCCCGGCACTGGCTTACGATCTTGCGGCTGATGGTCCGCTGGGAGACCTGGGAGGCGAAGAACATGGCCAGATCGCAGATGATGTTGATTTGGCGCGGAAATCCGTTCGAAAACGCATACACCTCTTCCATGGCCGCACTGGAGAAGATCTCATAGCCGGCCCCGGCGGTTTTCAGGCGATGGCGGATATATTCGCAGGTTTCGGTGGGCTCCAGCGGATCTATATTGTAGGTAATGGTAATTCGCCGCATCAGGGCGCGGTTTTCGGGCTGCATCAAAATCTCGTTGAATTCGTTCTGGCCCACGAAAAAAATATTGAGCAGCTTGGCATCCTGACGCTCTAAATTGGAAAGCAGGCGAATCTCCTCCATGAGATCGTGTTTGAGGCGCTGGGCTTCGTCGATGAGCAGGAGAACCGACTTTCTCTCCTTGTGGGCATCGTTGAGAAAACGGCTGAACGGTTCGAGAAAATCGCTTTTGGTTCGAACTTCGATGGGAAGTCCAAAATATCGCGATACCATGCGGAAGAAGTCATATTTGCTGAGGCCGGGATCAGGGATTTTGGCCGTGTAGGCTCTATCCTGGACGTCCTCCACCAATCGGTTGATCAGGGTTGTCTTGCCGGTTCCCACGTCGCCGGTTAACAGCAGAAAGCCCTTGTTGTCCATCACCCCGTACTTGAGCGTGGAAAGCGCTTCGCGATGCTTTTTGCCCATCCATAAAAAACTGGGGTCCGTTGTGATCTGGAAGGGTTTTTTGGCAAGGCCGTAAAAGGATTCGTACATGGTTGTTTCCGTTTTGCCGGATCAGGGCTTGAAAACCGCTTCGATGGCGCTGGCCACGGGGTTTGGCTCGGGATTTCGAACCGTCTCGCTCCGGGCCATCGCAGCGGCCGAACCGGCATGGTTCAAGCATTTATAACGCTCCCACCCCTTGACCTCGCTGTTCAGATCGACCGACTTCCATTTGGGGTGGCCATTGAACCGCAGCCATTCCATATTGTCCCGGATCAGGCCGGCAGCAGTGCCGATGGTCCGGCAGTGATGGTTACGAAAATCGTAGGCCACCAGCACGGCCTTTACCGTTACGGTTGAAACGTCGGTGGTCTGCCAGGGATAGGTGCCGGAAGAAATGGTGGTTTCCGGATAAAACGCCCGGATGCCTTCGTGGACAATCGGCAGCAGATGCAACCCGTCCTGAACGGATACGTCCAGGGCCAGGCGTTCTGTGGGAATCCCGTCCACAATGATGGCGGCATCGATACGGCCGGCCTTGAGCTCTTCCAGGGCCCGGTCGCTGCCCATATCCAGCAATTCAGCGGGCGAAACGCCCGAGATTTCGAAAAGCAGGCGGCTGGTCAGGTAGGCGCCGCTCTGCAGCGTACCGACAGCGACCCGACGACCGGCAAGTTCGTCAAAACTGTGGATATGTGATCCTGCCAGGACATGAACCTCCTGATCGTACAAAGCGTAAACCCATTTGATTTTATCGGCAATCAATCGGAGTTGCCGGTCGCTTTTGACTTTGGCAACGAAGGACAGCACATCGGACTGAACCAGGCCCAGGTGATTGCCGGGACGCTGGTAGACGGCGTATATGTTTTCCACGGAACCGCCGGAGTCAAAAACGGCCAGATGGATGTTGTGACGCATGAACAGCGCCTTTAAATCCATACCCATCTGATGGGCCGTCGATTTCATTTCGCCGGTGACGATGCCCAGAAAGAGCTGTTCCGCCCGGGCTGCGTCAGGGGGCGGGAAGCCAGCCACCAACATCGCCATTGTCCATGCCAATATAATAACGCGATTGGTCATCGGCCGAACCTGTTTATAGGAGAAAAGATGGGGGATAATCGCATCGTTGGCCGTTGGAACAATTTTTTCGGCGGCCGCCGAAGCGATCTTTTCTGCCTGGGTTTGAGCTGCTGATGATAAAAGAGGAAATGGCCGGAGTCAATAGGGATGACGTGCTCGTAAAAAGGCCGATATCGGCGTTACGCTTCATCCTCCGTCACTGCGGCGTACCTTAAGTACGCCTCACTCCTCAGGATTCGCAAGCCTTGATCTCGGCCTTTTTACGAGCACGTCTGAAATACGACTTTTTTACGGGTCCATCACAATAGAAATAATTGCGCAAAAAACCGATCAACGGCGGGTCGGATCGATGCCGCAATCGCCGTCACGACCGGAATCCGCCTGAATGCAGGCGTCGGAGAGCCCGCAACCGGCACAGCCGCAGGAACATCCGTCCGTCTGCTTGATGCTTTTATAAAAAACCCGACCCAAATAAATGGCTGCGGCAACGACACTGAGAATCACGATAACGGTCTGCATATTCTAATACCCCAATAGCGTACCGGCCTGATACACAACGACCGCCAGGCAAAAGGCCAGCGCCGTGTTGAAGACAATGGAAAACGCGCCCCATTTCCAGGACGATTCCCTGACGATGCACACGACCGTGACAAAACAGGGGGCGTAAAACATGACAAAAAGGATTACGCTCCAGGCGGTCAGGGGCCGCCATCCCGGTTCCGCGGCAAGCTTGGCGGAAAGGGAGCCGGTATCTTCGGCGTCCACCTCGCCCAGGGAGTAAGCGGTACCCAATGAGGAGACGATCACCTCCTTGGCGGCAATCCCGCCCAACAAGGCAATATTGGTACGCCAATCGAACCCGGCCCAGTGGGTGACGGACTCCATTGCAGTACCGATCCGGCCGGCCAGGGAATGGCGCAGGGCGGCACCGGCCTGTCGGTTGTCCAGGGTCTGCAGTTCGCTTTTTACCTTTGCAGCGGCGGCGGAAAGCGGTTGCCCGCCCGTCGGCGATTGCAGTTCGGCGATCACTTCAGACCCAACTGAAGAAAAAATTTCGCTGCGCCGGGCATCGAAGTCAGCCACCTGGGAATCCGGCAGCCGGGGAAATGTCATCGCTGCCCAGAGCAAAACGGATATTCCCAGGATTACGGTTCCGGCCTTTTTAATATACTGCCAGGTGCGCTCCCAGGTATGAATCATCAGGCCCCGAAAGGTTGGCAGGCGATAGGGCGGCAATTCCATCACAAAAGGCGTCGATGCCCCCTTGACCACGGTCATGCGCAGCAGCTTGGCCGCCAACAGGGCCCCGCCCCAGGAGATCAGGGTCAACAGAAACATCATTCCGGTCCGATTGCCGGGAAAAAAGGCGGCGATGAGCAGGGCGAAAACGGGAAGCTTGGCCCCGCAGTTCATGAAGGGCGCCGTCAGCAGCGTGGCGATGCGCTCTTTGGGCGAGCGCAGCGTCCGGGTGGCCATGACGCCCGGCACTGCGCAGCCCCCGGCAATACCACCGGAGACGATATAGGCCATCACCGAACTGCCGTGCAGTCCGAACACCTGAAACACCCGGTCCAGCATGAACGCCACCCGCGCCAGATAGCCCGAATCCTCCAATACGGCAATACCGAAGAACATGAACAGAATCAGCGGCACAAAACCGAGCACGCCGCCCACGCCGTCGATAACGCCGGAAACGACCATCGATCGCAGCAGTCCGCCGGACAAAACGGCCGAAGCGCCGTCCGCGAGCCATTCGAAAAAGCCCTCGAACCAGGCGACGGGTACTTCGCTATAGGTAAACACGAAATGGTAAAGCACGGCCAGGATCGTCAGCATGATAATGGGGCCGGCGAAACGGTTGACCAGGACCCGGTCGATGCGGTCGGACATGAACATCCGGTCCTGGCTGCGAACCTCCCGGACCACCCCCTGCTTGAGCATGGAACTGATAAAGCCGTAGCGGTGGTCGGCAATCATGGCCTCCGGGTAGGTTCCCAGGGTCTCTTCCATGTGCTGCGCGACATTGCGGGTAATGCTTTCCAACCGGTCGGCAATCCGTGGATCGCCCTCCCGGCCCTTGGCCAGTATCTGTTCGTCGTTTTCCAGGTATTTTATCGCAATCCAGCGGGAGGGATACCATTGGGTGAGAAAATCGTTGTCAGCGACGATCTTCTCCATATCCTGGATGGCGGTTTCCAGGTCCGGCCCGTAGGAAACCCGCAGCGGTTGGAAAGCGGGTGCCTGTGCGACCGTCTCCACCGCCTCCATCAGATCCTTTTTGCCGAATCCGGACCGGGCCACAATGGGGACCACCGGTACACCGAGCAGATGGGCCAGTTTCCTGTCGTCAATCTCGAGGCCGCGGTTGCGGGCCACGTCGATCATGTTCAGCGCCACGCAGGTCGGAATTCCCAATTCCAGAAACTGGATCGTCAGGTAAAGATTGCGCTCCAGATTGGAAGCATCGACGATGTTGATGGTCACCCGGGGGCATTCGTTGACCAGAAAATCCCTGGCCACGACCTCTTCCACGCTGTAGGCCGTCAGGGAATAGGTTCCCGGAAGGTCCACGATGTCGATTTCGTGGCCGTTCTGGACGTAGCGTCCTTGTTTGCGATCCACGGTCACGCCGGGGTAATTGCCCACGTGCTGCCTGGATCCGGTAAGGGCATTAAAAAGGGTGGTTTTCCCGGCGTTGGGATTCCCACCCAGTGCGACGCAATAACTCATTTTTATTCAAGCACCTCGACTTCGATATGATCGGCTTCATTGTTGCGCAGCGTCAGGGTAAAGCCCTTCACCCTCAAGGCCACGGGATCGTACAGTGGCGCCCGCCCCTGAATCCTGATTGCGGCTCCGGGTACCAGCCCCATATCCCGGATTCGCCGTCCCAATTCGCCGCCGACCTTGACGCTGGCAACGGTGCCCGTCTGGCCGACCTGCATGTTTCGCATGTTCATCCTTGCCATTGAAGCTCCACGAACGCCTTGAGTAAGTTGTTGATCGGGAAAAGTTTGATATGTCAAACATCAAAAGGAGTCAATAAAAAAGATTGCTTTGGCATCCGATATCGCTTTTGTGGAGGCCAGCCCGAATCGTATTCGGCAACTGCGTCATCTGCCGACCCACCGGGTCAGTGACTGCATCCGCAGTTGCCATCGGTACAGTTCTCCGGTTTCTGCGTGCTCGCGTGGACGTGGCCAGCGTGCGGGTCGGCCGTTTTCGGTCTGGCAAAACGGCTTTGAAAAAAGCGCCCAACCGGTTTCACCGAGAGTAACAAAATAAGGATCGCGGCGGCCAGTTCAAGGCCCATGGGAATCGATTTTGCCGTCTGCCCCACCACCGCCTGGGCCGAAATCCCCAGGGCACCATAAAACCAGTCCAACAGCAGGCCAAACCCCACGGCACAAACGGAAATGGAAAAAAGGTAGATGGCCGTGGCCCGCTTTCCCAGAATCCGGACCAACACCGTCAGGGAGGTGACGTTGGTGGCAGGGCCGGTCATCAGAAAAACCAGGGCGGCGCCGGGGCTGACGCCTTGCAGGATCAGGGAGGCGGCGATAGGGGTGGAGGCCGTGGCGCAGATGTAAATGGGGATGCCGACCCCCAGCATGATCAGCATGGAAAGAAAACCGCCGCCCATGTATCGGCTGAAAATCGATTCGGGAATCATCACGGTAATGATGCCGGAAAGAATCAGGCCAATCAGAAACCATACGGCCAGATCCCCCCAGACATCGGTAAAGGCGAACCGCAAACCGGCGCCGATTTTCTCTGTCATGGTATGGTGCTTGCGATGATCCTCCGGCGAGCAGTTTTGGCCGTCGCAGCATCCGTCCACCGGACAGGTGAGGTCGGGCACGACCGGCCGGTTCTTTGACGGTTTCCCCAGTAAATTCTCGGAAATGCCGGCGGCGAAAGCGGTCAGAAACGCGGCCACGGGTCGAACGACCGTCATGATCGGGTCCATCAAGGCGTAGGTGATGGCAATGGAATCCACGCCCGATTCCGGTGTGGAAATGAGAAACGAAGTAACGGCGCCTTTATTGGCCCCCTGTTTTCTCAGTGTGGCGGCCGCCGGCAGCACCCCGCAGCTGCAAAGAGGAATGGGAATCCCCAGGATCGAGGACTTGAAAACCGACCGGAACCGCCCCTGCCCCAGATGTCGGCTGACCGTGCCGGGGTCGAGAAACACTCTCAACAGGCCGCTGACGATCAGGCCGAAGAGAATAAAAACCGAGGACTCGAGAAGCAGATGCCAGGATTCAAGCAAAATATCGGTCATCAAGTTCATTTGATTTTACCCCTTGCGTAAAGGTACGACGCCGCGTGTTCGTTGCTCCATTTTACCCCCAACTATGGGGTTACCTCTTGCGAACGAAAGGATTCACAAGGCTCAATCCTCTTTTATATGACTCAACCCCGTGGCGATCAGATCCACGACATGGGCATCGTCCAGCGAGTAATACAACACCTGACCGTCGCGCCGGGAACGCACCAGGGAAAGGTCGCGCAGCCGACGAAGCTGGTGCGATACGGCCGACTCGCTCAGCCCGATGAAAGCGGCGATGTCGCAGACGCACATCTCTCCGCCCCGCAGGGCTAAAATGATTTTCAGGCGCGTCGGGTCGCCCATGATCTTGTACGTCTGCGCCAGCCGATCCACATCCTTCTCGGCGATGGCTTCATTCCGGGCACGGGCCACCCGTTCCAGATGGATTACACGTATGTCGCAGGTATCCGGGGAGTCCGGCGAAACGGTGCAGGTTTTGACCATTTTCGTTTCCTTTCGATTCCTTATTTGAATATATATTCAGATATCGAAATGTAAAGGACAAATGGTTGGCCGGAGGCGAAAAGCCCGCTTCATTCGGGAAACAGAAATACGGAAGAAGATAGACTTGGAAAAAACTGCGCACTTACTCGATTTCGGACTCGGTCAGGCGGCCGCACAATCCGACACTGACAATGGCCAGGAGCACGAAAAGCCACAACAGGGAGACCACACCGACGGTATTCATGCCCAGCACAAACAAAATTCCGGAGACCTGCCCCACCAATAAAATCAGTCCCTGGGAGGTAGACTCCGGCGCGGGCCTGCAGATCTCGGCACTGTACTGGAATCCGATGGGACCGCCGGCGCCCAGTAAAAAGAAACCAAAAACAAAAGCGCCTAAAAGAACCATCGGATAGCCGACGGCGACGGTCATGGCGATCAGGGCCGGAACAATGCCCGCCATGGCCAGCACCAGAAAGGCCTTGCGCCGTTTCAAACGGTCGGAAAGCGGCGGCAAGGTCAGTCCGCCGATGATCCCGGCCGCCAGAAGGATGCCGCCCACCATGCTGGTCTGCTCGATGGAAAATCCCTTGATTTGGCAGATCTGATCGATGCAGGTGCTGATGGCGTTAAAGGCCCCGAGTCCCACCATGAAAACCAGAAGAACGATCTGCATGTCCCGAAGGGCAAGGATGTGCTTGAGCCCCGGCAGGAAGCGGAAGGGCGCCTCTGTGGACGAATGCCCCGGGTCGCCGGACGGACGCTCGCGCAAAAAGAGCAGCAGCAGTATTGTCGCCGCGGCAGCGACACCGCCATAGATCCGCAGCATGGCGGTCAGATTGGCCGCTCCTTCTCCATCCGCCTGAATCAGAAACGGGGTCGCGATCATCACGATGAGGACGCCGACAAACTGGGACAACGTGGCAAGGCCAACGGCCGTGGCCCGTTCACCGGCCGGAAACCAGCGCATGGCGACTTTGGTGGAGGCGTTGATGATGAACGGTTGGGCAACGGCCAGGCCAACCTGGCATGTCAGCACCAGGGTGTAATCGGTCGCAAAAATACCTTTGGCCACGCCGAAGAGGCCGGTGAGCAGTCCACCGATACCGATACCGATTCGAATGCCGTAGGTATCGATCACAAAGGAGGCCGGAATGCAGACAACCAGAAAAGCGATCATGAACACCAGAGAGAGCAGGTCGATCTGAAGCGGCGTGGCCTGATAAAAGATGCGGGCCTCCCTGGCAATGGGGGCAAAGGTGAGCCATTGCATCTGAATGACGACCGTGATGATCGAATAGACGAGGAGCACCACCCATCGGTAGCCGGACGCGTTTTCCATCCGTTGGGTCATGAAAACCACTGATCCTGAATACGCAGTTCCGCGTACATTTCGCATCCCGGTGACGGCACCGGATCGAAACCGGGTACGGTCTGCTTATGAAGATGGTTCATCGGCAGCCTCCTTTTGTTCGCACAGGCCCCGGGTCAGCAGGGTGTAAAGCGTTTCGACGATTTTTTCCTGCGGGGCCCGGCGGGGGTTTTTCAGATGATGGGCGCACAGGTTTTCCACCAGACCGACGAGTCCCACGGCTGCCAGATCCAGATCCACAGACCGCAGATAGCCCTGGTCGCGACCGATGCGAAGCTGGTCCGCCATGAAAGCCACATAGCGCTGGCGGGCCTGTTCGATCTCCGCCAGAACCCCGGCATCCATACCGCTGGTAAGTTCATTGAAAACAATGCGGGTCAGGTCGCTGTGCTTGAGATATAAGCTGATGTTGAGCTCCACCAGCTTTCGCAAATGTTGGTGAAAGGGAAGGTCCGAGTCCATGGCGGCACGGACCGTGGCGATCATCTCTTCGATGCCGTCGGTGATGGCCGCGGAAAACAGGGCCGACTTGGAATCGTAATTATAGTACAGGGTTCCCTTGGCCACACCGGCCGCACCGGCAATGTCATCCATGGTGGCCTGGTGAAATCCTTTCCGGGAAAAGACCGCGATGGCCGCGGCGAGAATTTTTTTTTGCGTGGCTTTCATTTTCGCAGTTGCCGGACCAGTTCCACCGTCTCTTCTGGCAAAGTGGTCACCGGTTTGCCGGTGGCCAGGGCCTGATAATACACCTGGGCGGTTTTCTCGAGAAGTTCGGCGTTCTTCCAGGCCTTTTCCAGGTTCTTTCCCAGGTTGAGCGCGCCGTGGTTCTGCATGACGAAGCAGTTGCAGCCGTTGGCCACGGTTCGGGTGACATTTTCCACCAGTTCGGGCGTTCCGGAAAGGGCGTAGGACACCACGTCCACCGTCTCTCCGATGGACAGGGCCACCTCGTCGAACAGGGCCGGAATGGGGTGGTTGATCAAGGCGAAGATGCTGGCATGGGCCTGATGGGTGTGAACCACGGCGCCAACGTCTTTGCGGTTGCGGTAGATGCCCACGTGCATGGCCGTCTCGATGGAGGGAGCCAATTCGCCGGCAATGGGGTTCAGGTCGAAATCCAGCACGCAGATCTCTTCGGGAACCAGGTCCATGTATGGTTTTCCCGACGGCGTGATCACCAGCACCGGTTCATTGGGGATGCGAACGGAGACATTGCCCCCGGCACTGAGCAGGGTGCCGAAGTATCCATGCCGGCAAAGCCATTGACAACATTCGATGACCTCTTTACGGGGTTGAAGATAGGGATCCATATATTCTCCTCATTGCTTGTTGAGCGCCGTAAACGCTTTGCGATTGTTCTTATATAACTGCGTAAAAACCGCGTACTGGCGGTCGTACACGTTTCGATGCTGCGGCTCCGGCGCAAAGGTGCGCCGGGTCGGAACCATCTGTTTGACCCGGTCGAAAGAGGGCAGCATCCCCAGTCCCACGGCACAGATCAGAGCCGCACCGGCCGCACCGACATCCTGGGGATTGTCGATGGTTTCGATACGCCGGCCGGTGACGTCGGCCATCATCTGACACCAGACGTCCGATTTGGCGCCGCCGCCCACAAACCGGATGGTTTTGCAGCGGGGGATCTTTTTTTCTACGGCCTCCAGCATCCATCGTTTATGGAAGGCCACCCCTTCCATCACAGCCCTGACCAGCATGCGCTTGCCGGTGGACAGACCGAGGTTGAAAAACATCCCACGCGCATGGGCGTCTTCCCTGGGTGCCCTGTTGCCGTGCAGCCAGGGGGTGAAAATCACGCCGCCCGATCCGGCCGGGGTCTCGGCTGCGACCTGATTGAGCAGTTCGTACAACCGATCGGTCTCCTCCTGGGCATTCGCGCTGCCCAATTTTTCCTTGAGATAGACGCCGATCTCGTCGCGGGCCAGATGGTCGCGCACCCACTGCAGGCAGGCGCCGGAAGTCTCCTGCTCGGCGACATAATTGTAGCGGTCGGGTATGGCCCCGCAAATCGCGGCGATGAAATTGCCGATATCCACCATGCGTTTTTCCACATTGGCAGCCACCCATCCCGATGTACCGATATAGATATGGGTGTCATAGGGCGCGGTGCAACCGGCGCCGATGGCAGTCAGGGTCACATCCCCACCGCCTCCCACAACCGGTGTGCCTTCGGCCAGCCCCATCCGGTCGGCGGCCGTTCGGGTCAGCCCGTCCACCACCGCAGCGGCATGAACCACTTCGGGCAGGTGTTGCCTATCCACACCGAAGGTATGACACAACCCCGCGTGCCAGCCCTGACGGCCCTTGCGGGTGTCATAGACAAAGGTCAGGTTGGCCGAATCGGCCGTCATGGCAAACCGACCGGTGGCGCGGTGGATCAGGTAGTCTTTCACATCCAGCCACTTGTGAACCTGCCGGAAGAGGTCCGGTTCGTTGTCGCGCACCCAGTGGTACTTCCACAACGGGTCCTTGGGGGTGGCGGCCAACCCGCCGGTGACCCACAGCGAGCGCAGCACCTTGACGCCGTTCCAGCCGCTGATGCGAAACAGACCGTGGCACAGATTCCTGTGGTGCTGGGCCACGGCCCTGCCGTCCATATAAATCATGGGATTGCGAAGGGCCTTTCCCGTCCGGTCTACCAGGACCGAACCCTGCATCTGGCAGCAGAAAGCGATGCCAGCCACGCTTTCGGCCGGGATGCCGGTATTGGCCAGAATACGCCTGCTGGACTGACAGATGGCCGTCCACCAGTCGTCGGCGACCTGTTCCGCGCCGCCGTCGGTGGTCATGGTCAGGGGATATTCCGCCAGACAGGCATCTACCTGTTCCAGGCGCGCATCGATCCGGTACAGGCAGGTCTTGCTTCCGGTGGTGCCCACGTCGTGGGCCATAATATAATGGGGAGGCTTTATGGCGTTATCCATTGGTGGAATCCCTGTTTCGTCAAACCCCCTCGACCTGTTGAAAAACCCGCTCGAAGGCCGCCAGGGCGTCGTCGATTACATCATCGGTATCGGCCATGGAGGTATACAGGCGGCTGCCAGCCAGGGTGATGATCCCCTCGGCGGAAAAAGCGGCCCCCATCTCCTCCATCATCTGCTTGCGCGGACCGATCTCGGTGAAAATATTGGGGTCGGTCACCTCCAGCAGCATGACCCCGGAGGTCTGCAGGTGGCAGATGGAGCCGATGTTGAAAACGACATACGGCAGGTCGTACGCCTCGATCAGACGCGCGAGTCCCTGACTGAGGCGGTCGCCGGCCTTCCCGGCCTTGACATGGGCCTCGGTCTCCTCGATGGCCTTGATGGCGTAATAGCCCGCGGCGCAGCTCAGGGGATTGGCCGCCAGGGTCCCGCCGACATAGGCCCGGGGCTTGCCCGATTCGAGCCCCGCGGCCAGGGTCGCCATGACATCCCGGCGCCCGCCCAGGCCGCCGGCCGCCGGGTATCCGCCGGCCACGCACTTTCCGAAGACGGTCAGATCCGGGCGTACGTCAAAATAGCCCTGGGCGCCGCCCAGCCCCACCCGAAAACCGGTGACGACCTCATCGAAAATCAGCAGGGCGCCGAATTGGTCGCACAACTCCCGCACCTGTCGGTTGTAATCGCTCAGCACCGGCCGCGTTGCGCTCTCCGGTCCCAGCGGCTCCACGATGACCGCAGCCGTACCCTCCTGTTTCTGATTTTCCGCCAGCAGGGTCTCCAGTGCTTCAATGTCATTGGGATGGACTTCCTGGGTTGCAGCCAGGCAACCCCTGGGGATTCCGTGAGCCTCGAAGGAACCGGTACCGGGGATGTGCAGCCCGTAAACCATCTGATCGCCCCAGCCGTGATAGGCCCCACCCACTTTGATCACCTTTTCCTTGCCCGTAAAACATCGTGCGGCCCGAATGGCGGCCATTACCCCTTCAGTTCCGGAGCCCAGCATGCGAAACAGCTCCACGGCCGGCATGTGCTGATGGATAAGCTTGGCCAGCTTCATCTCGTATTCGTGAAAAAGACCGGTCACCGGGCCGCACGCTCGAATCAGTTCGATCACCTTTTCCTGCACCGGCAGGTAGTTGCTGCCCAACAGCGTTGGTCCGCCGGCCTGGAGAAAGTCGATGTAGCGGTTGCCGTCCACATCCCACAGGTAGGGTCCCTCGGCCCGGGTCATCGCCAGGGGGAAGGGATAGTTGAACGCCAGGTTGTGCTGCACCCCACCGGGAATGTAGGTTTTGGCTTCCTCGACCATGGCTTTCGAACCGGCGCAGCGTGTATCGAAGTGGTCGAGGACCGCCTTCATGTTATCCCGGCGAAGCGGACGCATGGGCTGGCTCACCAGTTCTCTGAGCTGTTGCATGATCAGGGGTACATCCGGCCATCGGGAAATGGCATGGGCAGTTGCGGTCATGGGCGACTCCTTTGAAGCAAAAGGGAAGGATCTATGCTTTTAACTGACTGGTCAGTACAAATTTTAATCAAAACACAGCCTCAGTGTCAACCCCGAACTTCCAATACCGGGCAACTTCAGGCGTGCGGAGATGCGACGCGTCCCCCTTCTGCAAATAATGCATTACCGGCGCACGCTTTCATCGGGTGTGATTTTTCCGATCAGCCACGTATCGATCATGATCTTCGGGAAAGGATCTTTTCTTATTTAGTAGCTTTCTTCTATATTAGACTACTTCCTTTCTTCGTAAAAAATATATGCACTTGCTGCTTCATGCCGGAATCCGGCGCCATGGATGAAACCTGTTTCAATTTCCACCCCGTTTCGCTATACATAAACAATGAAGAACCACTACCGTCATGGAAGGGGAAACGTTCGTCGTGAATCATGAAAACAACGGCCACAGCGATGTTCTGGTCGTAGGAGGCGGGGTCATCGGTCTGGCCTGCGCCTGGTATCTGGCCCGTTCCGGGAAATCGGTCCGCATCGTCGAGGAACAAAGCGTGGGATCCGGCGCCTCCCACGGCAACTGCGGCGTCCTCTTTTTCAGCGACCTGGTGCCGCTGTGCGTCCCCGGCGCCGTGCGCCACGAATTGATGCGCCTTTTGCAGGGCACCTCGCCCCTGTATATCCAACCGCGCCTGGATCCGTCCCTGGCCTTCTGGCTGCTCCGGTTTGCCGCCAACTGTACGGCCAGCCAGCGCAGCCATGCGATGCGCGCCAAGGATGCCATTTTGCGGACCTCCATGGAATTGCTGGACGAATTGCTGGCAGAGGAAAGCCTGGATTGCGACCATGACCGGCGCGGCTTGATCATGGCCTTCACCGATCCGAAATATTTGGAAAGGTATGCAGAAACCAGCCGCATGCTGGAGCCTTACGGCTTTGCCCCGAGATACCATGACCGAGACAGCGTCCGGCAACTGGAACCGGCATTGAGCCAGCGGGTTTGCGGCGGCTGGCACCACACGACGGACAGCCACCTGCGACCCGAAGCCCTGGTGGAAGCATGGAACCGCACCGTCCGGGATTCGGGTGTGATGATCGAAGAAAACTGCCGGTTGGATAGCTTTGAAACCCGCAACGGAGCCGTAAGCTGCGCGAAAACCCCGAACGGGACGTTTTCCGCGGATCAGTTCGTCCTGGCCACCGGCGCCTGGACAGCGGCCATCGCCCGCCAGTTCGATCTGCGCATCCCCGTACAGCCCGGAAAGGGCTACAGCATCACCATGGAAAGGCCGTCCGCCTGCCCTCAAATTCCCTGCTACCTTTACGAACGCAACGTCGTCGTCACCCCTTGGAAAAATGGCCTTCGGCTTGGCGGCACCATGGAGTTCTCCGGATTCGGCACCGATTTAACCCAGCGACGGTTGGATCACCTGGAGAACGCTGCGGCCTATTATCTGCAGACACCGATAGGCCGCCGGGTCGAAGAACGCTGGGCGGGACTGCGGCCCATGTGCTGCGACGACCTGCCCATCATCGGCCGCACACCGGGGTGGGACAATCTGCTCCTTGCCACCGGCCATGGCATGCTGGGTGTGACAATGGCTCCGGGGACCGGCCGTCTGATCGCCGACCTGGTCCTGGGCCGAAAACCGCCTTTCGACCCGCGGCCGTTCGCCGTTGGCCGGTTCCGTTAACGGATTCAGTGCCGTCGGCTCACGATCCGCCGTATCATCCGAAAGAACCCGAATTTTCCTGCTATGGACCTGAATAGCCCTTACATCTTTCAGGATTTTGCCGCCGCAGTGATTTCGGCTGCCCTGGCGATTTACCTGGTTCCACGCCGGAGTGCCCTCAGCGCCAGGACCCTGCTGCTCTTGATGGTTGCGGTCGCCTTCTGGTCGTTCTCTTATGGCCTTGAATTCAAAAGTACCGGCCTGGAAGCCAAACTGTTCTGGGTCCGCATGGAATATCTTGGCGCCGCCTGGGTGGGCGTTCTTTATTTCCAATTTGTCATGGCCCTGATCGGAAAAGAGGCCTGGCTCAAGGGCCCCAAAGGAGGGACGATCCTCATTTTTCCCGCCCTGACCATCCTCGCCGTTTTTACCAACCCCTACCACCAGTTGATGTGGTCCCGGGTGTGGGTTGACCATTCCGGGCCGGTAACGGTTCTGGTCTTCCAGCGCGGCATCGGTTTCTGGATCTTCGTGGCCTATTCGTACGGTATGGTGTTGGCGGGAACGATTTCCGTTTTCCACAGCTATCTTTTTGCCCGCCAAACCGAGAGCAAACACTTCTGGGTCGTCTTGATCGGCGTACTGGTTCCCTGGATAAGCAATATCGTTTACCTGGCAGGCTTCGATCCCCTGCGCCACATCGATCTCACACCGGTGGCGTTCACCGTCACGGGTCTGGCTTTCTTCTGGGGGACCGTTCGCCACCAGATGCTGGAACTAATTCCCATCGCCAGGGATACCGTCATCGAAAGCATGCAGGACGCCGTCATCGTCCTGGACATGCGCAACCGCATCATCGACCTGAACGCCGCCGCCCGCAGGCTTTTGCCGGACGGTGCAACCGCTCCCATCGGCCAATATCTTCCGGTCTTTTTCCCCGAACTGTACGTCCGTGTCGAACAAAGCCGGGACAGCGATTTGAAAGACGTTTCGCTGACCCTCCCGAAAGAAACCACGACCGGATTCTGGCAGCTTCGCCAGTCGGCCCTTTACAGCAGCGGCAAAAAACCCAGTGGGTGGCTGATCGTTCTCCAGGACGTCACCGAACAGAAACACAGCGAGGCCGCCCTTCGCGAAAGCGAAGAAAAGTTTCGCAGCATCAGCGCCAGCGCACTGGATGCCATCATCATGATCGATCCCGATGGCCGCATCTCTTTCTGGAACCGCGCCGCGGAAAAAATCTTCGGATACCGGGCCGAGGAGGTCATGGGCAACGATCTTCATGGGCAACTGGCTCCGGAATCGGCCCTATCCGAGTATCGGGAGGCCTTCGCCGTTTTCCGGCAAAGCGGAGAAGGTGCATTAATGGGCAAAACCATCGAGATCGACTGCCGCCGCAGAGACGGCAGCATCTTTCCCGCGGAGTTGTCCCTGTCGCCACTGTTGATGGATGGTCAGTGGCATGCGGTAGGTATTTTGCGGGATATCGCCGAGCGCAAAAAAACCCAGGAGTATCTGATGCAAAGCGAGAAAATGATTTCCCTGGGCGGCCTTGCGGCAGGCATGGCCCATGAAATCAACAATCCGCTGGCGGGCATCCTGGCCAGCATACAGGTGATGCGCATGCGCATGCTCAACGATTCGCCGGACAACAAACAGGCAGCCGAGGCATCCGGCATTCATCTCGAGGGACTGTGGGACTACATGAGAAGGCGCAAGATCAAGGAAAAAATCGAAGCCGTCGATCAGTCCTGCCAGCGGGCCGCGGTTATCGTCCGCAACATGTTGAACTTCGCACGAAAGAGCGACACCGTTCTTTCCAGGCACGACCTGGCGGAGTTGCTCGATCAGACCATCGATCTGGCTAAAAACGATTTTCAGCTCAGCGGGAAGCGGGATTTCCAGAAAATTCAAATCGAACGCAGCTACCATGCCGATATGCCCAAAGTCTTCTGCGATGCCGGACAGCTCCAACAGGTGGTGTTCAACATCCTTAAAAACGGGGCTCAAGCCATGTGGGAACAGGGAGCCGGATCCCTGAAGCCGAAGTTTCGGTTGACGCTGGATCGCCAGGAGGAATGGGCCCGCATCGTCATCGCGGACAACGGTCCCGGGATGCCGGAAACGATCCGCAAGCGGATTTTCGAGCCGTTCTACACGACCAAACCCACCGGATCGGGCACCGGTCTGGGGCTCTCCATTGCCTATTTCATCATCACGGAAAACCATTCGGGAAGGCTGTCGGTAGAGTCCTCGCCCGGCCGTGGCACGGTTTTTACGATTCGTCTGCCGCTGACCCTTAAACCGCTATCCTGAAAAATGGATGAATGAGTAAACGCCGTCTGAAAAAAGTCATGCTGGTCCTCGGTGCAGCGCTACTGCTGCTGGCATTTTACGGCCTGATGGGGCGATGGTTGTCACCGGTCGACATCCGCGAACAGGTCAAAGCCGACCGCGGCTGCCGTCTGTGCGATCTGACCGGTAAGGATCTCAAAGGGCTGAACCTCACCGGGGCCGATCTTACCGGAGCGATTTTACGTAACGCCGATCTGACCGGCACCGTGTTAAAACACGCGATTCTGGTCAACGCCGACCCGCGCTACGCATGCTTCGATCAAGCGGTGCTGGTTGGGGCCATCTGGGTCAACGGCCAAACCTGCGCGTCGCCGTCCGTCGGCAGGTGCCTGACGCCCGATACGGTCAGACTGATGGAATCAGGCCACTGCCCCGGCTGCAACTTGAGAGCCGCAACCCTCGAGTCCTCTGCATTGTCCGGTGCCTTTCTGAAAGGCGCCGACCTGACGCGGGCCGCCCTTTCCCGCGCCGACCTGAACCAGGCCAACCTGATGCGGGCCAACCTGACCCGGTCCGTGGCCCGAAAGGCCGGTTTCCAGAAAAGTCTGCTGAACGAGGCGGATCTCACCGAAGCGGATTTTGCGGAAGCCGATTTTACCGGAGCATATCTGAGAAAAAGCCTGTTGACCGGTGCCGTTCTTGAACACACCTGCCTGGAAAAAGCGGATCTGCGGCAGGCCGTACTCCACGGGGCAAACCTAAAAGGCGCCCGACTGGCCGGGGCCGATCTGGCCGGAGCCAGCTTCAAGATGGCCGATCTGACGGCCGCCGACCTGACCGGCGCCAACCTGGAGCAGGCCAACCTCATCGGCGCCCGACTAAAAGACGCGAACCTCGAAAATGCCTATCTGACCGGGGCCATATGGAACAACGGTAAAAAATGCGGTCGCAGCTCCATCGGACGGTGTGTCCAGTGATCAGTGATCAGTGCTCCCATGCGGAGCATGGGAGCAAGATCCGCGAGTAACTTGAGCTTTATGGATAAGCGTCTACGGTTTTTTCCAAGTGAGGCTTGACCGTTAATTTTTTCCAAGTTATCTTAAAAAATTGTGTAAGAGGATCGATATCGTTCTGGTTGTCTGCATGGCAGGTTTTGTAACATTTCGCTTCGGTTTTTAGCTGGATGCTCTTTGGCAATTTATTGAGAACATTGACCGTCTTGCGCATCCAGCATCACTGCCGAAGCTCCCTTTTCTCTTTTGGCCTCCACTCCTTTTACAATCTGACAAAAAGCCCGACATCCGCACGGATTTTCTTTTCTCCAAACTCTTTCCGAATCTCATATAACATTTCGTTTTCACAGTGTTTTCGACAATCTATCGGCTGTCCCGAAAATGGCATGCCCATTGCTCATCGATTGGTAACGCAAAAGTTTTTTTACAAACCAATCAAACGGAGAAAGGAGCTTGCTATGATACAACCTCGCAAAATTATTGCAGCCGTGGATCTGTCCGAATTTTCACCCGGAATTGTGCGCTACAGCGGCTGGCTGGCCCTACAGCTAAATGCGGAACTGATTCTGGTCAATGTGGTCAATCAGCGCGACCTGGACATGGTCCATCGCACCATGATTGGTTATGAAAGCTTTTCTTTCACGGATTACGTAGAAGATCAGGAAAAAAGCCGCATGGCCCAAGTGAAGGACCTGATCGTAACGAATTGCCCCGAGGGCGTCAAATGCCGGAGTCTTCTCCGTACCGGCGTCCCTTACCGCGAACTGCTGGAAACCGTGAAAACGGAAAAGGCGCAGTTGATGGTCGTGGGGACCAAAGGCCGCGGCAACTTGGCCGATGCACTGGTCGGATCCACGGCGCGCAAGCTCTATCGCCGTTCTCCCATCCCGCTGCTGACCATCCCGGCGGCATTCGCCGAACTGCCGTAAAGCGATTGCAACGGGCTATCGATTTTCGTCTGCGGGCGATTCGCGACAGACGATGAAAAGGAGAGACAACATGCTGGTAAGATACTGGATGAACCAACCGGTGATTCACATCGGGCCGAAGGACTCCATGCAGCAGGCCATCGCCCTGATGAAGGAAAAACACATTCGTCTGCTCCCGGTGGTGGACGATAAAGAAAAGCTGAAGGGCGTCGTCAGTGACCGCGACCTGAAACGGGCCTCCGCATCGGATGCCACCACCCTGGATGTTCACGAACTTCTCTACCTCATATCCAAAATCAAGGTGGCTGAAATCATGACGCGCGAGGTGGTTACGGTGCATCGGGATTGGACCGTGGAAGAGGCCGCCGATACCCTGCTGTCTCACAAAATTTCCGGTGCTCCCGTGGTGGACGACGACGGACGACTGTGCGGAATCATCACCCAGACGGACCTGTTCAAAGCCACCTTGTACATCACCGGTTTGAAGAAGCGGGGCTTTCACTTGGCCCTGGTTCTGGAAGACACGCCCGGTTCGATCATGGAAATCGTCAGCATCATCCGGCAATTCGGCGGCCGGATGGCCAGCATCCTCTCCACCTACGAACGGGCGCCGGATGGATATCGCAACGTCTACCTGAGGTTTACCAACGTTTCCCGCGACCGCATCGACGAGCTGATTGCCATCATGAAAGAAAAGGCCAAGCTGCGCTACATGGTCGATCACCGGGAAAACAAACGTGTTCTGTTCGACAACCACTGAGAGAAAGCGCCCAACTATCTAAGGAGGAAATCGATGCCCGCCAAATCCAAACGATTGCTGTTAGCCCTGGACGGTTCCGAGCGTGCCCTGCAGACCGTGCGCTATGCCGGTGAAGAGCAGGCCTTCAAAGGGATGAGAATTGTTCTTCTGCATGTATTCAACGCCATCCCGGAAGCTTATTACGATCTGGAAAAAGAGCCCAAAAGCGTGAAGGTCGTTCGTCAGGTGCGCAGTTGGGAAGTCAATCAGAAAAAAGCGATACGTGAATACATGGAAAACGCCCGTCAGATGTTGATCGAAGCCGGGTACGCCGATACGGCGCTGGACATCAAGGTCCGCGACCGCAAAAAAGGAATCGCCCGGGACATCATCGCCGAAGCCCAGAAAGGCTATGACGCCGTACTGATCCGACGCCGGGGGGCCACCGCCCTGAAAAACGTCGTCGTGGGCAGTGTCACCAACAAGCTGATGGAAAAACTCAACTTCATTCCCATCCTGGTCGCCGGCAAAAAGCCGGTCAACAAGAAAATACTGGTTGCCGTGGACGGTTCTCCCTGCGCCACCCGTGCGGTCCGGTTCGTGGCCGATACGATCGGGCACCTGAAGGATTACCAGGTGCGGCTGATGGTTGTCGTGCGCGGCGGTTCGGATGGGATATCGCTCAACGGCAAAGGCCTTTCCACCGACCACATTTTCAAGGAGGCCACCGGTATTCTGACGGCAGCGGGGTTTCCGGAAGAAAACATTTCCACCAAGGCCGTCTCCGGCGCCATCAGCCGCGCCGGAGCCATCGTCACCCACGCGGAAAAAGGGCACTGGGGCACCATTGTGGTGGGCCGCCGGGGTCTGTCCCGGGTCAAGGATTTCTTCATGGGCCGCGTGAGCAACAAGGTCGTCCACGCCGGACGGCTGGATACCGTCTGGATCGCAACCTAAATCGTGCCCATGAGTATTGACTGTATCGACAGCCTGTTTCACCCCAAGGCCATCGCTGTCGTAGGGGCTTCGGAGAAGTCGGGTTCCCTGGGCAGGGCCGTGATGCACAATTTGAGAGCATCGGGATTCAACGGACCGATCTTTGCGGTCAATGCCGGACCATCGTCGATCATGGGGCACAGCGCCTATGCCGATCTGCAGCATATCGAAACACCGGTGGATCTGGTCGTGGTGGCCAGTCCTATGAAAACAGTACCGGCCGTTATCGCCGATTGCGCCAGGATCGGCGCTTTCGGAGCGGTAATCATTTCGGCCGGTTGCCGGCCAAGCGGACCGACCGGCCGCCAGTTGGAGACACAAATCCTGAATTCGGCTGCGGACGGCAAAGTGAGAATCATCGGTCCTCATGGACTGGGCATCATGTGCGCTGCATCCAAGCTTAACGCCAGCCTGGCCCCCGGGATGCCCCTTTTCGGGAAACTGGCCTTTGTCTCCCAAAGCCGTGGCATCTGCTCGGCCATCCTGGATTATTCCAAAAAAGAAAAAATCGGGTTCAGCCACTTTATCGGTCTGGGGTCCATGCTGGATGTCGATTTCGGAGACATCATCGACTACCTTGGCGCCGAAGCCGGGGCGTCCGCCATCCTCATGCATATGGAAACATTGACCCGCCATCGACATTTCATGAGCGCCGCCCGGGCGGTAAGCCGGATCAAGCCCATCATCGTCCTCAAAACGGGAAGGACAAACACCCGAATGCTTTCGGAGGCATCTTCCACCGGCACCATGATAGGAGAAGACGGCGTCTTTGATGCCGCCTTTCAGCGGGCCGGTATCGTGCGGGTCAAAACCTTCGAAGAACTCTTTGACACCGCAAAAATCCTTTCCCGCAAGGGCCGCTATCGCGGACCGGGGCTGGCAATTTTAACCAATACCAGCGGTCCGGGCGTCATGGCGGTCGATTGCCTCGCCGATGCCGGCATGCAGCCGGCGGTGTTGGCAGCGGAAACACTGGACGCCCTGGATGCGGTCCTTCCCGAGGATTGGAACCGTGACAATCCGGTAAACATGATGGCCGATGCCACCCCCGAGCAGTACGCCGCCGCCGCATCGATCCTTTCCCGGGCAAAAGGCATCCAGGCCCTGTTGATCATGCTGGCCCCCCGGGTCCTGACAGATGCCAAAGCCGTTGCCCGAACACTGATCGAACGGCTCGGCGAAACCACCCTGCCGGTAATGGCCTGTTGGATGGGCGGCATCGATGTCCAGGCCAGCAGAAAAATCCTCGATCACGCCGGCCTGCCCACCTTCGACACCCCGGAGCGGGCCGTGCGGGCCTTCATGAACCTGCACCGCCATTCCCGCGGCATCGAGATGCTGCAGCAGATTCCGGCGCGTCTGTCCCGGCGGATCGTCGTGGATCGCACGGCGGCTGGACGGATGATCGACACGGGGACAGCATCCCTGCCGGGTCTGCTCGACCAAACGCAATCCAAGGCACTTCTCGAGGCCTACGGCATTTCGGTGTCTCCAAGCGCTGTGGCGGCGTCCGACGAAACCGTTTTGACCGTCGGGGCCAGAAAGCATCCGGGCTTCGGTCCGATGATCTTTTTCGGTGTGGGCGGCATTTCGGGCGATCTGATCGGTGACCGCGCCATTGCCCTGCCCCCGCTCAACCGTTTGCTGGCATCGCGGCTCATGGAAGCCACCCGCGCAAACCGGTTGATTGAGGGCTACGGCGACCAGCCGTCGGCCGACCGGGAGAAGCTGGAGGAAATTCTCATGCGGCTGGCACAACTGGTGACCGATTTCCCGCAAATCGCCGAACTGGATATTCATCCTGTGGCTATTTCCGGCGGACACCCGGTAGCATTGCATGCCCGTGTGGTGCTGGAGCAGCCCGTTTGCCCGGCCCCCATGCACCTATGCATCAGTCCCTATCCATCCCGGTACGAATCCCGGCTGTATCTGCCCGAAGTCGGCGATCTGTCGATTCGCCCCATCCGCCCCGAGGATGCGCCGCTGCTGGCACAGTTGTTCGACACCCTTTCGCCCCGGAGCATCTATTACCGTTTTTTTTCTCCCATGAAACAACTTTCCCACGCCATGCTGGCCCGTTTCACACAGATCGACTACGACCGCGAAATTGCCCTGGTGGCCATTTTGGAATCGGGTTCGGAGGAGAAGATGCTGGGCGCCGCCCGTGTCATGCTGCAGCACAACCTCAAGGATGCCGAATTTGCCGTTCTGGTGGGCGATGCCTGGCAGGGCCGGGGAATCGGCGCCCACCTGCTGCGCACTTGTCTGAAAATCGCTAAAGAACGCGGTTTCGGAAGGATATGGGGAACGGTGTTGGCCGAAAACCGAAACATGCTGACCCTGGGGAAAAAGCTGGGATTCACCATCAAACGTGCAGAACAGGCCGGCGAATTCGACTTGACCCTGGACATGCCGCAACCGGCGGCTTGACGGTTTTGTAGACTGGATCGATATTATTAATCACCCCTAACGATGAGGACACGAAATGAAGAAAAAACAGATCGTAGCGGGAATCGTCATGGGAAGTAGTCTCTTGTTTCTGCTGGCCGGCTGCTCGGATACATTGAGCCGGTCGTTTTACACCCACCACCCCCGGGACCTGCAGTCCGTTGAACAGGTGTGGGGCCAACCGGTGAACGTCGTCACCCTGGACAACGGCATAGAAAAACGCACCTACTCCGTCCAAACGCCCTACACGGATCTGAAATACCGCTATTTTCTTTTCAAAAACGGTAGGGTGCTGGCCAGCGGCATTACCGATACCGGCCCGGTGGCAGCCCAAGAAAAAGCCACCGAAAGCGTCGCCTTTACGCCCAGCGACCTGAGCAAGGCCTTTTACGAGCGCCATCCCACCACCGTCGCCCACCTGGATCAGACCTGGGGCGCCCCAGCCTGTGTCGAGGACGCCGAGGACGGAAACCAGTATCGCGTATACGCCATCGATACCCCCTACGCGGATTTCAGGTATCGCAAGTTCGTCGTCAGGGATGACCGGGTCGTCGCCAGCTATCTTGCGCCCGAAGAAAGCTGCGGCATGGAGACGGAGCCGGTCTTCCACGACATTGAAATCAACGAACTCAGCCACCGGTATTATGCCGCGCACCCCATGACGCTCGAGGCGGTGGAAACCGTCTGGGGACGGCCGGTGTTCGTCCGAAAATCGGAAAAGGGGCTGGAAAAACGCATCTACCGGCTACAGGTCCCTTCGGATGCGGCCTTTGCCTATCGTTTCTTTATTGTTGAAAACGGCATGGTGGTGTCCAGCGGCGTTACGGACACGGTGAACACAACAGTCGAATAGCCGGTAATGCCTTGCTGCACAACTTTCGCAAGTCCCGCCGCTTACGGCGGGACTTGCGGACAACCGGGACGCTTGCGGCCCGAACGAAAAAGTGGCCATGGGAACCGCAAATAAAATCCTTATCGCCGATCGAAATCCTCGCATCAGGGAGTTCCTCAGACGCGAACTTGCCGCCATCGGCCACCGGGTCCGCTCGGTGAACAACGCCAGGGACCTGCTGAAAGTCATCTACAGCGACAATCGCATCGACCTGCTGATTCTGGACCCGGATTTCCCTTATATGGATGCCGTCGAACTGGCCCACAAAATTATCGACCGCATCCCCCAAATCCCGGTCGTCCTGCACTGCATCAGCGGAGCCGAGGATCTTTCCGGTTTCGACGGGGCCAATGCGGTTCACATCGAAAAAAACGGCCACAGTGTCGAGGTCCTCAAGGAAACCATCCGTCGGCTGCTTTAGCGCCTTTTTACATGCTGTAAAATTTACGGACAACCTTCCACCACCGGCAGACCGCCGGCATCGCCCTTACCTTCCTGTTTTTCGTGCTTTTTCATGAAGTTCCCCACCATTTAAAAGCTTGGCATCCACATTGCTCTACTCAAGCGTGAATTTAAAGGAGAGACGATTGCAATGGAGAAATCGACCTACAGCACCGTCAGGCGCTTTGTCCTGGCCAATATGATTATTTTGCCGCTGATTCCGTTTCTTCTGGCCCTGGGCGTCGGCAACACCTCTTTTTCGCGTTCGATTCACAATAGTACCATTGCCGCCATGGAGCGAATCGCCGACGACCACCGCCAAATGATCGAATCGTTTCTGCAGGAACGCAAAAACGACCTCGAACTGATCGTCCGCAACGTTCCCTTCTTTGAATTGATCGTCCCGCAAACCCTGGCAACGGTTTTCGCCAATCTGCAGCAGACATCCAGCGCTTTCGTGGATCTGGGAATTTTCGACGACGCAGGCGTACACCGCGCTTACCACGGCCCCTACGACCTTTCCGGCAAGGTATACGCCGACACCTTGTGGTTCAAGAAAACCATCGAAAACGGGGTATTCATCAGCGACGTCTTTTTAGGCTACCGCAACATCCCCCATTTTGTCATCGCCGTCTCCAAACAGGAGAAGGGCCAAACCTGGGTTATTCGGGCCACCGTAGACTCCCAACGCTTCAATACCCTGGTCCGCCAGATTCGCATCGGCAAAACCGGCGAGGCGTACCTGTTGAACCGCCAGGGCGTTTTGCAGACCGACCGCCGCAGCGGCGGGAACCTGATGGAAACCCCGCGCGAAACGCTGCCCCCCGTGCCCGAGGACACCCCCATTCATACGTTCATTCATCAGGAGCCGGGCAGCGAGGCGTTTCTCTACGCCACCACCTGGCTGAACGACTGCAACTGGCTGCTGGTGGTCCGCCAGGAGGAAACCGATGCGTTCCAGGCACTTCGTTCGGCCCAGATGCCAATCGTATTCATTTTTCTGGTCGGCGGCGGCTGCATTGTCATCGCCGCCTTTGCCCTGACCGGCGCCATCGTCAGAAAAATGGAACGCACCGACTCGGAAAAGGAATTGCTGAACCAACAGTTGATCGGCGCCTCGCGCCTGGCGGAACTTGGCGAAATGGCGGCCGGTTTTGCCCACGAGATCAACAATCCACTGCAGATCATCAGTGCCGAGTTGTCGCTGATCCGGGAACTCCAGGCGGAAATGACCGCAGCGAATTCGTCCCGAAACGACGCCTCGGTGGAAGAAATGAACGACAGTATCGATCAGATCAAGATCCAGATCGAACGCTGCTCCCGCATTACGGCCTCCATATTGAAATTCGGCCGTCAGGGCGAATCCAAGCCGGCCCCCATGGACCTGACGGCCACCGTCCCGGAAATCGTTCGCATGATCCAGAAAAAAGCCGAGGTCCACGGCATTCGGCTGAAACGCGAACTGCCGGACACCCCGGTCAACGTTATAGCCGATGCCGCACGCCTTCAACAGGTGCTGCTCAATCTTCTCAACAATGCCATGGACGCCGTCATTCAGCGCCATGGAACCGAAGGAGGATCGATTTCGGTCCGATTGGCCGCCGAAAACAACGGCACGGCCACGATCGAAATCGGCGACAACGGCACCGGCATCGCCCCGGACAATATCAAAAAAGTATTTACACCCTTTTTTACTACCAAACCGGTGGGCCAGGGTACCGGACTCGGCCTGTCCGTATGCTACGGCATCATTCGCCAGATGGGCGGCAGGATGGAAGTAACCAGCACCGTGGACCAGGGCACCGAGTTTTCCATCATGCTGCCGGTAATCAAGGAGAAAAGGTCGCTTTCGTCGTAAGGGCCTGAACATTTTTGGAACATATTACCCTACAGGAGGTTCACCATGGAAAAAATGAAGATGATGCTGGTGGACGATGAGGAACGGTTTCTCTCGACCACCCGCAAACTTCTGGAAAAAAAGGATTACGACGTGCTTACCGCAACCAGCGGCGCCGATGCGTTGGAGCTTCTTCGCACCAACCGGGTGCATGTCGTTATTCTCGACGTCAAGATGCCCGGCATGGACGGTGTGGCCACCCTGCGAGAAATCAAACGGCGATTCCCCATGGTAGAGGTGATCATGCTGACCGGTCATGCAACGGTGGATTCGGCCGTGGAAGGAATGAAGTCCGGGGCCGTGGACTATCTGATGAAGCCGGCCGATCTGGAGGAAATCGTGGCCAAAGCGACCGATGCCTTCCAACGGCGGGCGGACATCGAAGACAGAATCCGGGTGGCCCGCATGCGCAACCTGATGAAATCCCCCAGAGAGATCATTGAAAGGTCCTGACATTTATATGGATATATCGTCCCGTGGCTGATCGTTGATCCGGCGGGAGGACTTCAAATCAGCAAAGGTTGTTGAAATGGCAAAAAAAGAGAAAAAAATTACCGGCTACGACAAATATGTGGACTGGAAAATGTTCAGTATTCCGGTCGTGCTTTTCTTTGTACTGCTCCTGATGCCCACCCCATACGGCATGAAGGACGTGGGCACCGAATACCGCATCGGCCCGAAGGTGGTGATCGGGCACATTACCCAGACGCTGTTCGATACCACGGCTTCCGATGCCCAGCAGTGGCAATTGCTCACCGCCCGAATCATGGAAAAGAACATGAACATGGGCGCCCTGACCCGCGGCCGTTATCTCAAGCGGGACATGAAATGGTGCAAAAAAAACAAAATAAACGCCGAAAAAAAGAATTTTGATAAGGCCCATGCCTACATCGAGGGACAAGCCACCGATGAAAGCTACCTGGCCTTGATGCAATCCTCCATGACGCTTCGCAAGGACGGCTTGAAATACGAGAACCTGTCCGGGAGGGATCTTGCCGATGCCAACAAGGGGGCCTGGTTCATCAAGGTATCCATCGCCATGGGGGCCTTCGTGGTGCTCTGTTTTCTCACCGAATGCATCCCGCTTCCCGGCGTTGCCTTTTGTATCGGCCTGATCCTGGTATTTACCGGCGTGACCTCGCGCAAGGAAGTAGCCATGCTCTACTGGGACGACGCCTGCTGGTTCATCATGGGCAGCCTGATGTTCGCCGCCGCCTTCGTCAAAACCGGCGTGGACAAACGCGTCTGCCTGATGATGTTCAAGAAGCTGGCCGTGCCCAACGTGCGCTGGATCACCCTGATCTTCTTCGTCATTATCACGCCCCTGGCGGCCTTTATTTCCGACCACGCCCTGGCGGCCATGTTCCTGCCCATCGGCATGCTGCTCTACCAGAACAGCCTGACCAAGGAGGTTCCCGAGGATCCCGAACTGGGCAAGATGCTGATGATCGCCATCGCCATGGCCTGCAACGTCGGCGGTCCCGGCGCGCCGTCGGGCGGTGCCCGCAACGTGATCATGATGACCTACCTGGCGGACATGTTCGGCATGGACATCGGCTATTTCCAGTGGATCACCTACTGCTTTCCCTTCCTCCTGGTGACGATTCCGGCCGCCTGGTTGATGGTCAACTGGCGTTTCAAACCGACCATCACCTCCCTGGAACCGGCCATGAATCATCTGCAAAGTGAAATCGGCCGCATGGGCGGGTGGAACCGCAAGCAGATCACCGCCCTGATCATCTTCCTGGTCATGGTGTTCGGCTGGTTCACCGAAAAAGAGTTCTACAACATGGGCATCTATCCGGTGCGCCTGGGCATCGGCGTGATTGCCGTGGCCGGAGCCGTGGCCTATCTGTTGACCGGGGTGGTCAACTGGCGCGATTACCAGGAGAAGGTGGACTGGGGCGTGGTCTGGCTCTATGCCGGGGCCATCATCTTCGGCCGCACCCTGGACAGCACCGGCGCCGCCTACTGGCTGGCCCGGACCGCTATCGATGCCCTGGCCCCCTTGGGCATGGATGCCGGATTGCCGCTGATGGCCACCAGCAACGGCCTGACCGCCATTTTGACCAACCTCATGGCCGATGGCCCGGCCGCCGCGGCGGTGGGTCCCATTGCCTTGAACATGGCCGGTCTGGTCCATCCGGGAACCACGTTTCTGCCCTTCATGGCCATGGGCACCGCCGCCGCGTCATCTTTCGCCTACTGCCTGATCATCGGTACGCCGCCCAATGCCATCGTCTACGCCAGCGGCTACCTGGAACCCAAGGATTACTTGAGGGTGGGACTGCCCATGTGGTTTATCGCCAACCTCGTCCTTTTGCTCCTGACCGGCGTTTACTGGATCTTCAGAGGGTTCGGCGGTCTCCCGGGATTCTAAAACGAAAGGGAACGATCCATGCGCAGCAAAGATGAAATCACCATGACAAAACAACCGCTGATGATGAGACAGGATGGACGGGTGTGGTTTACCCGGGAAGCGGAACGGCGGTTTTATTTTATTCTCACGATGATCATGCTGGCCGTTGGTATTCTTTATAAAACAGGAGTAATCTAAATGAATCCGTGCAGGCCTGTATTTTATATCGACACCCTGACCGCCCTGCTGATACGGCCAAGCCGGTTTTTCGCCACGACGTTTCAAGAGGTCACAGCGGTCCAGTCCCTGATCGTGTTGACGGTATCGAGCCTTTTCTTTGCCGCCACAGGGTCGCTGCTCAATCCGGAGAGTGCATCGTTGACGGCCGGAACGATCCTGTTCGTCAACGCCGTCGGCATGGCGATATTGGGGAGCGTGGCCTGCTACCTGGCCATTGCGACAACGGCGCCTCGCCGATACGCATTCGGGCAGCTTTTTTCCATCTTCTCGCTCAGTTCGGGTGCGGTGCTGCTCATCGCCTGGGTCCCTTCGTCCTTCTTTCTGACCGAACCGTGGAAATGGTGGCTGATCGGAACCGGCATGATCAACGGATTGGGAATGTCCAAGGCCAGAGCCGCCATTACCGTTTTATTCACCTTTGCCGCGATGGTGATCCTGATTTATGCCCTGCTGCCCATCGCTGCCCATGGGCCTGTTCGGCCTGGATAAATCGGCAGCGCCATCGGCACGGGCAACCGGCCCGGCTGCCCGTCGATGGTATGACCGTCGCTTACGAAACCGCCTTAAAGGAGGCTGGCAACATGACAAAAAAAATAAAAGTGTTGATGGTTGACGATGAAACCCAGTTTCGTGAAACCACCCGAAAACTTCTCGATAAAAAAGGGTTTGAAACCCTCATGGCGGCCAACGGCCGCGAAGCGCTGGCCCAGTTGGATCGCCAGCCGGATGTGGTTGTGCTGGATATTCGCATGCCCGATATGGACGGCAACGAGACCCTGAAAGAGATTCAAAAGCGGGTCCCGGGGCTTCCGGTGATCATGCTCACCGGCCACGGCGCCGACGACAGCGCCAGGCAGTCCCTCACCCGGGGCGCCTTCGACTACCTGTCCAAACCCTGCGATATCGATATCCTTGCCTCGCGCATCGCCGATGCCGGAAAAGCGCGAAAATCCGCCGGCGGGGAACCGGCGGAGCCTACGGTGGGCGATGTGATGATTCCTTTGGGCGAATACACCACCATCGCGGAAAACCGGAGCGTAGCCGAAGGAATCGCCACTTTGAAAGCCTCCTTTTCTCCCCGGGCCCGCACCAGCCGGATCCTGGAAATCGGCCACCGCAGCCTGCTGGTGTTCGGCGCCAAGGGAAAAATCAAGGGCATCCTTACCATCGTCGATCTTCTAGAAGCGATTCTGCCTGCTTATCTGACGGCGCCCAAGCCATCGACGGCCGACAGCCTGCAATACTCTCCCATGTTCTGGAGCGGCATGTTCACCCGTGAAGCGCATCAACTGGCATCCACCCCGGTGAGCGAACTGATGTCCCCAGCGCCTCCGACCATCGATGCCCAGGCCAATCTCATGGAGGCCGCCCACAGGATTGTGAACGAGCGCTGCCGCCGCCTGATTGTCGAGCAAAACGGCAAACTGGTCGGCGTCCTGCGGGAACAGGACCTGTTTTTTCAGCTCGAACGGATTCTGCACGAATAAGCGTCCACTGCCCGGAAACGGCATTTTTCTCGCCCCTGGCCGTTTCCGGGCATTCCTGCTCCCTCTTCCCTCTTCCCTCTTCCCTCTTCCCTCTTCCCTCTTCCATCGCCCTTCATCCCTCACCCATCGTCCCTCTTCTCTCGTCCATCATCCATCAGCACCCGCCCGCTCCGCACCTTTACAACCTGTAAAACGGACTGACAGATGCCCTCGCCTCCCACCCCTCACGCTTCATCAAGGCAGAATATATACCGTAAATTTTCATAAGGTTACAAAGATTATAATCCCCTTCGACCAATGGCATGCCCATTGCTCAAGGAATGGAGACTGGCATGAATAAAAACCGGCATCGGTCACGTCACAGGCGATAAACACGGATCCCCATCGTGAGAACTCAGGGTGGGGCAGGATCAAGGAGGAAGCATGTCTCATCAAACCGCGGTGGAACCGGGTTACGACCCATTGCTGGCGGATGGCGCGGAAGATCGTACATGGTCGTGGAAGAACCGACCGGGATATAAACCCATTTTCTTTATTCTGGCCGCTCTGGTGTTTACCTTTTTCGTTATGCTGCCACCCACCCAGGGCATGCTGGACATGGTCCAAACCATCGGTCCGGCCGGATACGCACTTCCCTCCGGGGCGAAAACCATCACCGATGCGGTCAACAAAAAGCTGCGGCCAGAAGCCTTTCACCAGCAACAGGAAGGCGCCGAGAAAAGCGCCGCGTCCGGTCACGGAAAAGCAAAACCCCTGCTCACCTATTACCAGGTGGCCCAGATGGCCAAGTTGACCATTTGCATCCTCTTTCTGGCCGCATTCTTATGGGGAACCGAAGCCCTGCCCCTCGGGGCCACGGATATCCTGGTGGGCGTCATGCTCTATCTGTTCGCCATTTTGCCCATCAATGAAATCAGCCGGGCCTATATGAAAGATGCCGTCTTCTTCATTTTCGGTATCTTGGCCGTGGCCGTGGGGGTCGCCAAAACGGGCCTGGACAAGCGCATCGGCCTGATTCTGCTCAGTCGCATCAAAAGCGCCAAAGCGTTTTCCTTCCTATTTTTGCCCATGCTGGCAGTGTCGGCCGGTTTTCTGTCCGAGCATGCCCTGGTGGCCCTGTTGATCCCCGTGCTCATGGGCGTCTATAAAGTGACCTGCAAGATGTACGGCGTGAAAAAAGACCGCGCCCTGGCCATTTTCCTGCTGCTGGGGGTCTGTTTCGCCGCCAACCATGGCGGCCCCGGTTCGCCGGCGGCCGGCGGCCGCAACGCCATCATGGTGGGGTACCTGGCCGACTACGGCATGCCCATCAGCTTCCTGGAATGGATGAAAATCGGCGTGCCCTTCGTGCCGGTCATGTCCTGGGTCATCGGTCTGTACATGTATCTGCGGCTCAAACCCAAATTCTTGGTAAAGGGCGTCAATCCCAGTCAGGTGGTCAAGGCCGAAGTGGAAAACATGCCCAAATTCGGCGGCCGTGAAGCCATCATGGCGGTCATCCTGGTCCTGCTGGTACTGGCGTGGATTCTGATCGGCGAACATGCGGGCCTGGGCGGGCCGACCCTTTATGCCGTCATGGCCATGTTCGTATTCCGCATTTTGCAATGGGAAGACATCCAAAACGGCGTGGCCTTCGATGTCGTGGGTCTGTACGCGGCTGCCTGTGCCATGGGCGTGGCGCTCAAGTTCAGCGGCGGTGCCCTGTGGCTGGCCCGCACCTTCGTCGATCTGCTGCCGGAGGTTCTCACCAGAGGCGACGGCCTGGTGATCGGTGTGAGCCTGCTCACCGGCACCATGACCAATTTCATGAGCGACGGGGCCACGGTGGCGGCCCTGGGGCCCATTGTGCTGCCCATGGCCACCCTGGCCAACGTGAGCGTGTGGAAGGTGGGACTGATCACCTCTTTTTCCTCGTCCTTTGCCAACTTCCTGGTGGTCGGCACTCCCAACAACGCCATCTGTTTCGGCATGGGCAAGGACCCGGAAACCGGCGAACGGCTGCTGGACGTCATGGATTTCGTCAAATACGGCCTGCCGGTCACCCTCCTGGCCTGGGTGGTGCTCTGGGGATGGGCGGTGCTGGGGTACTGGCGATTTTTGGCCTGGTAGGAAACCGTTCCCATGAAACGACTTCTTTATAAAAACCTTCGCATCAAATTGATCAGCATTACGCTGTTGGTTTCCATCGGTCCGCTGGTCCTTCTGGGAGCGGCGATCTACTATCAGTTCGGGAAACTCTACAAGGAACGAATTAATGACCAGATTCGCCATATGGCCCGTTCCCAAAGCAACGCGGTGGATGTTTTTCTGAAGGAACGGACCACTATCCTGGCCATGTTGGTAGGCTCCCAATCTTTTGACAACCTAAGCCGTCAAGACAATCTGGCCCGCCTTTTCTGGCAGATCAACCAAAGGGCCGATGGGCTCGGTCTGGTGGATTTGGGGGTCATCGACAGCCAAGGCAATCAACTGGCCTATTGCGGGCCTTACAACCTCCGGGGATTGAACTACTACCAGCAGCCTTGGTTCGATGAGGTGCTGCGTCGGGGGAAATTCATCAGCAACGTGTTCATGGGATTCCGCCAGGTCCCCCACGTGATTATCGCCGTCAAAGGGCCTTGCGACAACGGCTGCTGGATACTGCGGGCCACCATCGATTCGGAAATTTTGAACCGACTGGTGAGAAACGCCCAGGTGGGCACCAGCGGGGATGCCTACATCGTCAACAGGGAAGGCATTTTTCAGACATCTCCCCGCTTTAATGGAGGAATTCTGGGCCAGTCCAATATCGACACCCAGCAGTTCGGGGAAGGCACCACCGTTATCGAAAAAATCGAAGAAAGCGGCGATGTTCGTTACCTCGGCGGCGCCTGGCTCAAGGACAGTGAATGGATGCTGGTCATCAGCCAGATTGCCGGCCAGCGGCATGGCTGGATGGCGGACATCCGCGATACGGAAATCCTCATTATCGCCACCGGTTGCCTGGTCATTCTGTTCGCCATCGTGCTGATTTCCCACACGCTGGTAAAACACCTGGAACAGACCGATAATGAAATGAACGAACTCAACGCCCAGTTGATCCAGCAGGACAAATTGGCAGCGCTGGGAAAGATGGCCGCGGGCATCGCCCACGAAATCAACAACCCCTTGGCGGTCATCGGCGAAAAAGCCGGCTGGATGGAAGATCTGCTGGCCGAAGAGGAGTTTCAAAACAGTGACAATTACGATGAATTCGCCGGCTCTATTTCCAAAATCGAAGAACATGTGGACCGGGCCCGAAAAATCACCCACCGGATGCTGGGGTTCGCCCGCCGCATGGAACCGCGGCTGGACGATGTGGAAATCAACCGGGTGCTGGACCAGACCATCGATATCCTGGCCAACCATGCCAGCATCAACGAAATCGAGATCCATAAAAACTTCGCCGACCGCCTGCCGATCATCGCCAGCGACCAGTCCCAGCTTCAGCAGGTCTTCATGAACCTGATCAACAACGCCATCGACGCCATCGGCAAAGACGGCAACATCGATGTCCGCACGCAGCTGGACAAGAAGTGGATCCGGGTAATCATCGAAGACGACGGCCCCGGCATCCCCGAGCCCGTGCAAAAGAAAATCTTCGATCCCTTCTACACCACCAAACCCAATGGCAAGGGAACCGGTTTGGGGCTGTCTATCAGCTACAATATCATCGAAAAATTGGGCGGCCGCGTCAGCGTTGACAGCACCTTGGGAAAAGGAACCACCTTCACCGTATCGCTGCCCCTGGTGCTGCCGGATAAAAAATGAAACCCTTTTTGACGAAAGCCGATCACTTTGATTTACTATCGGCAACGGCAGGAATTCAGGTATAATCAGAAAACCATTAATTCAGTATTCAGGACGCATCCGTCAGGATAAAAAAGGAGACCGTGCCATGCATACATTCAGGATTCTGGTCGTTGACGACGAAGTCGATTTTCTGGAAACCATCGTCAAACGGCTCAATAAACGCAAACTGGATGCAACCGGCGTCACCAGTGGCGAAGAGGCCATTCAGGCCCTCAAAGAGCAGCTCTACGATGTGGTGGTACTGGACATCAAAATGCCCGGAGGCATGGACGGCATCGAGACGCTGCGGGAAATCAAGCGCCTTCAGCCGCTGGTGGAGGTACTGCTGCTCACCGGCCACGCGTCGGTGGAAACCAGCATCGAAGGGATGAAACTGGGGGCCTTCGATTATCTTCTCAAGCCCATGAAATTCGAGGAACTGCTCACCAAAATGGCCCAGGCTTTCGAAAAAAAAGCCGGTCAGGACTCGAAGATTCGCAACGCCAAGATCCAGGAACTGATCCGCTACCCCAGCCGGGTATTTGAGCAGGAAAAAGAGTAGGTATTGTCCATCCAGAAACGGCCAATTTGCCCGATATCTTTGTTGCGCGAAAAATTTTATCCTCGGAATATCAACCATATGCACCCCAAGGGCATTTCCTTCGGGCACCTGCGGTAAAATTTTTCGTGCGCCTCGATCTCGACCAAATTTTCCTATTTCTGGACGGCAATAGACAGGAAGGGAGGCGGACAAAACGAAGGACAGCGCGGCAAAATCGGATGAGGCGCGCCAGATTCGCAACGTGGCGGGCATGGCGTTCGGGTTGAATTTTCTGCTTGCCCTCATGAAAGCGATCCTCTCCTATCTTTCAGGCAGCCTCGCCATAACCGCCAGCGCCATCGACTCGGGCATAGATGCCGTCGCCTCCTTCGCCATTCTCGTCGGGATTCTGCTCTCGGAGAAAAAGTTCCGGTCTTTTCCCATGGGGCTTTACAAGCTGGAGAACGTCGCTGCGGTAATTATCGCGATCTTCATATTCATTGCCGGTTACGAGATGATTCTAAGAATCCTGCAACCGGCCAAAACCGCGCCAACCATCTCCCCGTTAACCATTCTTTTAATTTTTTCGGGAACGGTTGCGGCGTTTTTTTTTGGCCGTTACGCCACCGCTACCGGGAAAAAAACCGAATCGCCTACGCTGATCGCGGAGGGTCGGCATCGGCAGGTGGATGTCCTCGCTTCCATCGTTGTGCTGGCGTCCATCACCGTCAGCTATTTGGATGTCACGATCTATTTTCTCGGCCTTTCCATTGATCGGATCGCCGCCATACTGATCCTCGTTTTCATAGTCAAGGCCGGGTGGGAATTGCTCTCCAGCGGCATGCGGGTACTGCTGGACGCATCCATCGATGCCGAAACCCTGTATCGGATCCGCACCATTATCGACAGTCATCCAAAGGTTGACGACATCCAGTCGCTCATCGGCAGAAGCGCAGGCCGTTTCCGGTTCATCCAGGGAACCATCACCGTCAGGACGAAGAACCTGGAAGAGGCGCATCGCATCCGCGAAGAGATCGAGGCTAAAATCCGTGATCGGGTGCCCCATATGGAGAAAATCATGATCCACTGCGGGCCTCAGATCCGAACCCACGAACTGCTGGCCCTGCCGCTCAATGACACGGAAGGTCGCATCAGCAGCCATTTCGGAGAAGCGCCGTATTTCGGGTTTGTGCGTATCGGTCTGAAAGACAAAACGGTCGAGCATTTGGGTATCGTGGAAAATCCTCACCGGTCGGTCGAAACCGCCAAAGGCATTCGGGTGGCGGAGTGGCTGATTTCGCAGGGGGTGGACCATGTAGGCATGAAGGAAAATATTTCGCACAAGGGGCCGGGCTACGTGCTATCCAATGCCGGCGTCCAGGCCCATCATATTCGTGAGGAAACCATTGACAGGGCGACAACGTGGATCATAATCGAGATCACCTGAAAAAAACGGTCAAGCCCCCGCCATCCAACGCAACATGTTCTTTATACAGCATGGTTACAGACTGTTAAAAAAGCTGACACCTCAAGTTCTCCGCAAGCCGCTCACATTCCAACATGGCAAACCGCCTCTCGGGACCATGCCCGGTTCGATATTCGGATTTTGAAAAATCGTGTCGTCGGCATGGGCTTCTCTCTTGCTCGGAAACTTGGCTTGCTTGACATCCCGCGTTGATTTGCCGTATCGTTTTGTCCGTTTTGCGATCCCATGAAACCTGCCCCAGAAAAAAAAGCAGCGGACATACCACGCCCGGACAGAACCCTCTTCCCGAACAAAACGGGTCGGGTCCGGCCGACACTGCCGGTCTGGAGGTCGCTCATCGCCGCCGCACAACTGTCCAGAGTCCTTACTAGCTGTAAAAATACCTGACAGTCAGATTTTTTTACACCGCTTCTATTTTTTCCTGAAAAACCGCTTTTTGTCTTTATTTCTTGTAGTTAAATAAATCTACACAGTTGGCACCAAATTTGATCAGTAGCAGGTGGTCTATAGTCGATCAGGTTTTTCCAACCCATCATCGGCGGGAGCGGGAATGACCCAAAATTCAAATTCATTGATGCCACACTATCGGTCCCTCACACGCAATGTCGTACTGCTGGTCATATTTATCTCCTTTACGCCCATGGCGATAGTCACCGGGATCGTCCTCAAACAGTTCAGCGCATCCCACCATGAAAAAATTCATGCCCATCTGGAGGAGCTGGTCCTCAAACATCAGCAAAACATCGACAGTTTTCTTGAAGAGAAGGTCATGGACATCCGCTTTCTTGCCGATGCCATCGACTTCGATACCATCGGCGAAAAAAATGCGGCAGCTGACCACCTTTATCGTCTGCAAAGCGCTTTCGGTACCGTGTTTGTCGACCTTGGCGTGGTGGATGAGCAGGGTCAGCAGATAGCCTACTCCGGACCGTTCAAACTGGAAAAAGCGCGCTACGAAGAAGCCGACTGGTTCAAAAAAGCCATCAACAATCCGTATTTTATCAGCGATGTATTTCTGGGGCTCAGGCGTTCGCCTCACTTTATTATCGCCGTTCGCAAAAACTGGAAGGGTCGCAAATGGATCATCCGGACCACCATCGATTTTCTCTCCTTCAACCGACTGGTGGAAAATGTGCGCATCGGCGAGACTGGTTTTGCCTATATTCTTAACCGCGAAGGGCAGTTTCAAACCCAGCCCAGCTTCGACTTCACCCCTACCCTGGACATTTATAACAACTACTTCGACGCCCTTGAAAGGGAAGGCAAAACCGTTGAAATACAGGAGCGGCTCGATGGCTACGGCGTGAAAAGTCTGTACGTATCGGCCTTGCTCAAGGGCGGAGACTGGCTGCTGGTTTACAAACAGGCCAGCCGGGATGCCTACTCCGATCTGCACAAGGCCCAGCTCATCGCACTTTTCTTCCTGGTTCTGGGGGGCGTAGCCATTGTGGCCATGGCCTTCTGGCTCTCCGCCAGAATGGTTCGCCGCATGGCAACGTCGGAACAGGAAAAGGAGATCATGAACCAGCAGGTGATCGAAACCGGAAAACTGGCCTCGGTGGGCGAACTGGCCGCCGGAATCGCCCACGAAATCAACAATCCTGTGGCCATTATGGTGGAGGAAGCCGGCTGGCTCCAGGATCTCATGGAGGACGGCGCCTTTAAAAGCCGCGAAGACATCGAGGAATTCGAACGGGCCCTGGAGCAAATCCGCACCCAGGGCAAGCGCTGCAAGGCGATCACCCACAAACTGCTCAGCTTCGCCCGCAAGACCGATTCCCGCATCGAAGACTTCGAGATCGGCCCTCTGATCGAAGAAGTCGTTGTTCTTTCCGCCCAGCGGGCCAAATACAGCAACGTCGAATTGACCACCCATCTGGAGCCGAAACTGCCGGCCATCTCCGCGTCCCATTCGGAGTTGCAGCAGGTTTTTCTCAACCTGATCAACAACGCCCTGGATGCCATGGAGAAAACCGGTGGAAAGCTCGAAATCAGCGCCCGCCAGAAAGAAGACCAGATCCTCATCTCGGTGGCCGACAACGGACCGGGAATTGCCAGGGCCAACCTGGCCCGTATTTTCGACCCCTTTTTCACCACCAAGCCGGTGGGCAGCGGAACGGGTCTGGGCCTGTCCATCTGCTACGGCATCATTCACAAAATGGGTGGAGAAATCAAAGTCAGCAGTGCGCTGGACGCGGGCACGACCTTCGAGATTCGCATCCCCATCGAACAAAAAGCCGATGTTGAAAATAAGTCAGAAATCGATGTTGCCAGCCCGAACTAGGCCAACAACTACGAAAGGAGAGAACACCCATGGCAATCGCAACGATCATGCTTGTAGACGACGAAGTCCCTTTTGTGGAGGCAATGACCAAGCGCCTTAAACGACGGGACCTTGAGGTGGAACAGGCCTTCAGGGGGGACGAGGCCCTGAAGAAACTGACCGCCGACAGCAAGGCAGAGGTCGTCATCCTGGATGTCAAGATGCCCGGCATGGATGGCGTCGAAACCCTTAAGGCCATAAAAAGTCAGGCGCCTCTTGTCGAGGTGATCATGCTCACCGGTCATGCCACCGTGGAGTCGGCCATCGAGGGGATGAAACTGGGCGCTTTCGATTACCTGCTGAAGCCATGCGACATGGATCACCTGCTTGACAAGGTGTCGGAAGCAGCCGCCAAGAAACGTCAGCACGAGGAGAAAATCACCAATGCCCGAATCAAGGAGATCACGGCAAGGCGAGCATACTGAGCCGGCGATGCCCTCCGACAGGCCGAAAAACGGTGGCCGCGGCACCATCCGGCTGCTGCTGGTGGACGACGAGAAGGGCTTCGTCGATGTGTTGTCCAAGCGGCTGGCCAAACGGGACATCCAGGTCACCCGCACCTTTTCGGGAGCCGAGGGGATCCAAGCCCTCAGGCGGTTGGATTTCGATGTGGCCGTGCTGGATCTGAAACTCGAAGACATGGACGGCATCGAAATTTTGAAAATATTCAAAAAAATGGACCCTCACATGCCGGTCATCATGCTCACCGGGCACGGTTCGGAAAAAGCGTCCATCGAGGGGATGCGTCACGGGGCATTCGACTATCTCACCAAGCCCCACGAACTGGCGGAACTGGTCGCCAAGATCCACGAGGCGGTCCGCCAAAGGGAGAACACGGATGAAACTGCTACTGGTAGATGACGAGTCCGATTTTCGCGACACCCTTCTCAAGCGCATGCAGCGGCGCAATGTCGATGTGCATGGCGTCGAGAGCGGTGACAAGGCGTTGTCCTGGCTGGATGCCAACCCGGCCGACGTAGTGATCCTGGATGTCCGCATGCCCGGCATGGATGGCATCCAAACCCTACGCGAAATCAAAAAACGCCATCCACTGGTGGAAGTGATCATGCTGACCGGGCATGCCAGCATGGAGGCGGCCATCGAAGGCATGCAGATGGGCGCCTTCGACTACCTGATGAAACCCATGGACATGGACGAACTGCTCTACAAAGCCGAAGACGCCTTCAAGAAAAAAACCATCCATGAAGGCAAGATCGACCGCATGAGCGCCGGTCTCGTTTCGGAAGGATAGAAGCCGTGGGCAAAGGGCAACGATCCGACTTCGGACCTCTGGCCTCGGCATATAAACGGCAGTTGAATATCGCAGCGATGCATTACTCAGGCAGGATTCTGTCAACCTTAACAGAAAAGCGAGGGAGGATATGAACTTTTTCAAACAATGGGGCCAATTCATGATGGCAGGGGCCCGGGCCCACGCCCGCTGGGAAATCCAGATGTCCGCCAATATCCTGGGCAGCCGCAAACGGGTACTGCTCCTGCTCCTGCTTCTGGTGCCGGTCATTCTCGGCGGCTTCGTCTTTGCCGACCAGGCGGGCAGCGCCATTCCCGACATTCTCGGCGGCAAGAAAGCCTACAGCCCGGCATTTTACTCCACCGGTATCTTCATCGTCTCCATTCTCATCGGCCTAGGTGCCGGTCTGATCACCGGCTGCATCGGTGCCGGCGGGGGATTCATCATCGCACCGGCCCTGATGAGCGCCGGCATCAAGGGCATTCTGGCCGTGGGAACGGACCTGTTTCACATCTTCGCAAAGGCCATCATGGGCAGCATCATCCACCGAAAACTGGGCAATGTTTCGGTTCCGCTAGCCGTGGTCTTTCTCATCGGTGCCATCCTGGGGGCCACGGCCGGCGGCCTGATCAACCGGGTGCTGTACGAACTCAACCCGGTGCTGTCCGACGCTTTCATCACCACCATCTACGCTCTGATGCTCGGCTTTCTGGGCTGCTACGCCATGCTCGATTTCCTCAAGGCCAGAAAGGCGGGCGACACCGGCGACGCCCACGGCGGGGGCAAGGCCGAGGGCACCGAGCTGGGCGGCCTGCCCAAAAAATTGCAGGGGGTCAACATTCCCCCCAAGATCAAGTTCGACTTCGATTTCACCCCCGGCGGCCGCAGTATTTCCTGGGTATTTCTGGTGCTCTCCGGCGGCCTGGTGGGACTGGCGGCCGGCATCATGGGCGTGGGCGGCGGTTTTCTCACCTTCCCCATCTTTGTCTACATGCTGGGCGTCTCTTCCATGACCACGGTGGGCACCGACATCTTCCAGATCGTCTTCACCGCCGGCTATGCCTCTATCAGCCAGTACGCCATCTACGGGTTCATCTTCTATACCCTGGCCATGGGCATGCTGCTGGGCTCGCTGCTGGGCATCCAGATCGGTGCCATGGTCACCAAGGTGGTTCCCGGCATCACCATCCGCGGTTTCTATGCCATGGCCGTTCTGGCCGGCTTCGTCAACCGCTTCTTCGCCCTACCCGCCAAACTGGGGGAAATGGGCGTCATCGACATCTCCCAGTCGCTCGGCAAGACGCTGGACACCATCGGCGTGTGGGCCTTTTTCATCGTCATCGCCGGATTCGGCATCTGGGTGATCGGAACCTTTTTGAAAAACATCGCGGTACTCAAAGGGGAGGGAGAACACGCATGATCGCAAATAAGAAAAAATTCAACACCGGCCTGGTTCTGATAGCGATGTTCATCGTTATTCTCGTCGCCATTTTCATGCCCCTGTTCAACGGGCACAACGGGTTGGAATATCTCGACAACCTGTATAACTCCATCTCCAAGGGATCGGCCTACTACATCGATACGGTGCGCACGGAAGTGCAAACCCTCGAGCAGTCGGACAGGACCGTCAACCTGACCCTGACCAGCGAGGTTCAGGCCCAGCAGACCGTGCCCCTGTTCATGAAGGCCGGCGCTCAGGTGGGCCAGGAGGGCAACCAACTAACGGTAACCGGCAACATGGCCAAAATTCTCGGCTACTGCCTGGATGACGCCCAGTTGATGTACGACAACGACGGTGCTGCCGTATCCGCCAAGTATGGCTACGCCGAAAAGGCGGCGCTGTACAACTGGTGGAGCGCACTCAAGGCCATGGACTTCAGCCTGAAAAAGCAAAAGGAGTTCAAGATGGCCAAAATCGCCGACATGGTAAAGGCCAAGGCCGTGGAAACCGCATATAACTATTACGGCATCGAGGCTCAGAACATTTCCGACCGCTTCGGCGTGGTCCTTTTCTCGCTGATCTTTTACGTGGTCTACACCTTGTGGTATGGTTTCGGCATCATGGATCTTTTCGAGGGCTGGGGGTTGCGGCTGGAACATTAAACCGACGAGGGAGGATGGACGAGGGACGATGGAAGATGGTTCGCGGTTGAAGGAGCCATCCTCCTCTCTTCCCGCTTCCTTCCGATATCCGACCTCCGTCCTCAGGCTTCTGCAACCGGAAGGATTGAAGCGGACCGCAACTAGCGGGCTTTGTATGAAACCGTCTAACTCGGGAATCAAGAAACACCCATGGGCTTCTGGCAACGACTCATCAATCGATTCACATCCGGGAAACCGGCTCCGGACATCGGCGACGCCGAGGCCCTGCGGCTCGAATTCCAGTCGCGCTATCACCATTTCAAACTGCTGTTGAATGCCAACAATCAGGCCCTGGAAATCATGGCCGACCTGGAAATCTCCCTGGCCGGCGATTCCCCCTTCGGCATGAAATTTATCCGCTCGCGCGCCATGGGGGCCTACACCCGCGTCTACCAGATCGTCCAGCACCTGCATGAGCTGGCACCGGGAAAATACCAGTCCCTGTCATCCCGCCTGGATGCGATTCGCCAGGACCTCGACGCCCTGGTCAATCCTCGACGCCCGGTCAGCCACCAGGGCCCGTTGGTTCTGCCCTTTTCGGACATTAATATCGGTCACGCCGATCAGGTCGGCATGAAAATGGCTAATCTGGGGGAGATGGCCAACCGCCTGCAGATCCGGGTGCCGGACGGTTTTGTCATCACGGCCAGGGCGTTTCACCTGTTTTTGGATCACAACGACCTTCAAACCGAAATCCGCCGGCGAATCCAGGTTGCCGAGGAAAAGGGGTTCCACCAGATTTATACCGTCAGCGCCGATATCCGCAAACTGATCCAGGCCGCGCCCCTGCCCCCGGAGTTGGAGAGCGCCATCATGACGGCTTATGAGGATTTGGCTGCCCGCTATCGGGCGGAAGTGCGTCTGGCCGTTCGATCCAGCGCCCTGAACGAAGACCAGGAGGGCGCCTCCTTTGCCGGCGTCTACCAGAGCGCCCTGAACATCGAACCCGAACATCTGCTGGACACCTACAAACAGATCGTGGCGGCGGCCTACTCCCCCTCGGTCATGTCCTATTGCCTCAATCGGGGCATCTGCGGCGAAACCACGGAGATGTGCGTCGGGGTGATGCAGATGGTGGACGCCGTCAGCGGCGGGGTGCTCTACACGGCCAACCCCATGAATATCCGGGACCGGTCGGTGATCGTCAATGCCGCCTGGGGGCTGCCCAAGGCCGTGGTGGAAGGCACGACAGCCACGGACCTCTTTCGCGTGACCAAAGGTCCGGAAGTCAAGCTCATCCAGCGGCAGATCGCCACCAAAGAAAAGAAATATGTCTGCTACCCGGATGAGGGGGTCTGTCGACTGGACGACACCGGTCCCGACATGTCCCGGGCTTCGCTCACCGACCGTCAGGCCGTCGATCTGGCCGGACTGGCGCTGCGCATCGAAGAGACTTACGGCAGGCCCCAGGACATCGAATGGGCCATCGACGGGTCCGGCGACATCGTTTTACTGCAATGCCGGCCCTTGCAAGTCGTCACCGCTCCGAACCGGGCGACGGAAGCCGGCGACGGCCACCTGCCTTCGCGTATTTATCAGGGCGGGATCACTGCCTCTCCGGGCGTTGCGGCCGGGCCGATTCATCTTCTCCTTAAAGACGTCGACGCCCTGCAGTTCCCCGACGGCGGGGTCATCGTCACCGACCGGGCCCTGGCCCGCTGGGCCGCACTGCTGCCGCGGGCGGCGGCCGTGGTCAGCGAAAAGGGAAGCCTGACCGGCCATCTGGCCAATGTGGCCCGGGAATTTAACGTGCCGGCCCTTTTCGGCGCCGAGGGCGCCATCGAGCGGCTTTCCGCGGAAACAGAGGTTACGGTAGATGCCGATGCCGGGCGGATTTATCCCGGAACGGCACACGCCCTGCTGAGCAAAAATCTTCTTAAAAAATCCAAGGCGCTCATGAAGGGCACCCCGATTTACGAGGTTCTCGAAAAGGCCGCCGGCCTGATCACGCCCCTGAATCTTCTGGACCCGGACAGCCCGTCCTTTACCGCACCCAATTGCCGCACCCTGCACGATATCACCCGGTTCTGCCACGAGAAAAGCGTTCACGAAATGTTTCGCTTCGGTAAGACCCACCGCTTTCCGGAGCGGTCGTCCAAGCAGCTCCGGGTCAACATTCCCATGCAGTGGTGGGTGCTCAACCTGGACGACGGCTTTACAACCGACGCAGCTGCGGAACGCTATGTGGACATCGGCAATGTGGCTTCCATCCCCATGCTGGCGCTCTGGGAAGGCATCAGCGCCTATCCGTGGGAAGGACCGCCTCCGGTGGACGGCAAGGGGTTCATGTCGGTGATGTTTCAGGCCACCCAGAATCAGGCCCTGCTGCCCACGGTGCGGACAACCATGGCCAACCGCAACTATTTTATGATATCGAAAAATTATTGCAGCCTGCAGTCCCGCCTGGGATTTCATTTTGCCATCACCGAAGCGCTGGTGGGGGAACGAACCACGGAAAACTATGTCAGTTTCCAGTTCAAGGGCGGGGCGGCCGACTTCAACCGCCGTTTGAAACGGGTCCATCTGGTCAAGGAACTGCTGGATCAATACGGGTTCAGAAGCGAAATCGCCAAGGACGCGCTGCGGTCCCGCATCGAACAGCACGATGCGGCCACAATGGCCGACAAACTGAAAGTCCTCGGCTATCTGACCATTCATACCCGCCAACTGGACATGGTCATGGCCAACCCGGCCATGCTGGCGCATTACCGGGAGAAGATGATCGAGCAGATAGAGGAGATGCTTGAAAAGGATTCAAGGGGTCCAGGGTTCGAGGAGCCAAGTGAAAAGCGGCCCCCTTGAATCCTCGAACCCTTGAACGTTACATAGCGTAATGAGAATCAAATTCAGACCATAGGCCGCAAAAAAGACAAACAGTCAAGGAACCCCACCATGTGGTCCCGCATCAACCTTAAAAACAGAATCTACATCCACCTGGCGGCAATTTTTCTGGTCACGTTTTCCGGTGCCGCGGTCATGGTCTGGTATTCCTACAGCATCGAGGGCGTACTGACCACCATCACCGAGAAAAACCTGGTGGCCTTTCAAAGCGCCGAATCGCTTGAAATCGCGCTGGTCAACCAGAAAGGGTTCGTCTCGTACTATTTTCTCGACGGCAACCCGGACTGGCTGGTGCAGCTAAAGGAGTATCGCCGCATCTTCAGCGAACAGTTGGGCCGGGCCGGCGCCCTGGCCCATTCCTCGGAGCAGCGGGAGACCATCGCCCGCATCGCCGAGGAATATGAACAGTATATCCGCGACAAGGACAGCGTAATCGATTTCTACAAATCCGGTCAGGTCCAGTTCGGGTCGAAACTGCACCAGGAAGTGCGCAGCCGCTTTTTCAACATCCTTCAGATGTGCGAAGAATACAAACAGGAGCAGACCCAATCGATCATGGAGGCCAAACGGTCGGCCCTGATCGAAGCGGCCCGGCTGCGGGACACCGCCATGGCGGTCATCGTGACCCACATTTTGCTGGTGGGGCTGCTTATCTACCTGCTGGTCTTCCAGATTCTCAACCCTTTGCGATCCCTGATCCTGGAAGCCAGCCGCAGCGAGGATATCGAGCTGTCCGGCAATGTGGTCACGACCCTGAGCAAAAGCGTACGCGGTCTCATCGAAGACGTGGGCCAGACCCAGGAGGCCCTGGAAAAAAGCCGCGAAAACCTGCTGCAGGCGGAAAAAATGGCCATGGTGGGCAAACTTGCGGCGGGCATGGCCCACAGCGTGCGCAATCCGTTCACTTCGGTCAAGATGCGTCTTTTTTCGTTAAGCCGGTCCCTGGAGCTGTCTGGCACCCAGAGAGAGGATTTCGAGGTCATCTCCGAAGAGATCGACCACATCGACACCATCGTCCAGAACTTCCTGGAATTCTCCCGGCCGCCGCGCCTGAAAATGCAGCCGATCAGCCCGTCGACCGTGGTGGATACGGCCATGCGGCTTTTGCACTATCGTCTGGAATCCTACCATGTGGAGGCCACCGTTCATCGCGAAAAGTTGCTGCCGACCGTCGATGCCGATCCCGACCAGCTCAAGGAGGTCCTGGTCAACCTGATCGTCAACGCCTGTGAAGCCATGTCCGGCGGCGGCACCATCGACATCCACGAACGCGTGACCGGCAACCCTTCGGATCGACTGCTGGCCGAAATCCGGATCGTCGACAACGGACCGGGTATCCCCCCGGCGGCCATCAAGAAGGTATTCGACCCCTTTTTCACCACCAAGGAAGACGGCACGGGGCTGGGGTTGAGCATCGTAGAACGGATTATCCGGGAGCACGGCGGGAGCGTCGATCTTACCTCCCATGAAAACCGGGGGACAACCTTTACGATCATACTTCCGACCAAAGGAGGAGTGCTGTGAGCACCATATTGATCATCGATGATGACGACCAGTTGCGCATCAGTTTTCAGCGACTGCTGCAGGAAGAAGGCTACGAGGTTCGCACAGCGGCGTCGGGGGAGGCCGGTGTCCGCATGGTTCAGGAGAAGCTCCCCGACCTGGTGGTTCTGGACGTGCGCCTTCCGGGTATCAACGGCCTGGAGACCTTCAAGCAGATCCACGCCATCGACCAGAAGCTGCCGGTCATTGTCATGACCGCCTTCGGCACCACGGAAACCGCCATCGAGGCCACCAAGCTGGGCGCTTTCGATTATGTCATCAAGCCCTTCGACATCCCCCAGATGCTGGCCACCATCCGCCAGGCCCTGGAGACCGGACGGTTCATGCGCTCGCCCATCGACATGGACGTGGGGCCGGACAAGACCCGCGGAGAGGCCATTATCGGCAAGAGCCCGGTAATGCAGGAGGTCTATAAATCCATCGGCCGGGTATCGGCCACCGACGCCACCGTTCTCATCCGCGGCGAATCCGGTTCCGGCAAGGAACTGGTGGCCCGGGCCCTGTACCAGCACAGCATGCGCAACGAGAAGCCGTTCCTGGTGATCAACTGCGTGGCCATCCCCGACACGCTGCTGGAAAGCGAACTGTTCGGTTACGAGAAGGGCGCCTTCACCGGCGCCACCCATCGCAGGGTGGGCAAAATCGAACAGGCCAGCGGCGGCACGATTTTCCTGGACGAAATCGGCGATATGCCCATGAATCTGCAGGCCAAGATGCTGCGCCTGCTTCAGGAGAAGAGCATCGAGCGCCTCGGCGGCCGCGAGACGCTGCCGGTGGACGTGCGCATCATCGCCGCCACCAACCGGGATCTGGAGCACCTGATCACCACCGGCCAATTCCGGGAAGACCTTTACTATCGCCTCAAAGTGATCAGCATCTGGCTGCCGCCCCTGCGGGAGCGCACCGGCGACATTCCCCTGCTGGCCGACTATTTTCTGGCCCGCTTCTCCGCGGAGCTGGGGACCGAGAATCCAGGAATCACCCGCGAGGGGATGAGCCTACTGGTTTCCAGCCCCTGGCCGGGAAACATCCGCGAGCTGTCCAACACCCTGCAAAAAGCCCTGATTTTCAACCGCGGCGCGCCCCTGAGCCTGGAGGACATCACCCAGGCTGCCAGCGGCGACCCCCAGAAGGGCAACCCCCATGAAGCCGCCTGCGACGAGAGCATCCGCACCTGGATTCGCAGCCTGCTCTCCAAGGGGGACCAGAACAACCTGTTCGAAAACTGCCTGGATCATTTCGGCAGCATGCTGGTGGGCGAAGCGCTGAACCTGACCGGCGGCAATCGTTCTCGGGCCGCGAAGCTGCTGGGCATCTCCCGGCCGACCCTGCATGCCAAAATCGACAAGTACCATCTGAAGATCGAGACCAGTGTCAAATGAGGACGGTGATCCCTATTTCTTTCCCAGCGACTTCACCCCCATCGTATTGATCAACTGGTTGATATCGGTGGTCTTGAGGTTCATGCCGCCTTCGGATACGGGCAGCAGCACGATTTTCTTGTTCTGCATGGCCTCGGCGATGCGCAGCTTTACCAGGGCTTCGCCGCCGGAGCCGGCCAGGGCGTTGTTCATCTCCTGGATCCCCTTGGCCTCGGCGATCCCCTCGGCCTTGATGGCTTCGGCCAGCAATTTCTGCTTCTCGTAATAGACGTCGGATTCGATCTTGGCCTTGCGGTAGACGCCGTCGGCGTCGGCAATCATCTTGTTGACCTCGCCCTTGGCCTCCTCCAGCTTGCGCTTATACTCTTCCAGCGCGGCGTGCTGAGCTGACTTGTTCTTCTGCACTTGCTGATCGGCCACTTTCTTGTCCTCGATGGCCTTCTGGTACTCCTTGTTGAAGCGGTAGTCCTTGGTGAGCACTTTTTCCACCACGATACCCATGGGACCCAGCATCTCCTGAAGCACGTCCTTGGCCCGCTGGGCCTGAAGCTCCCGCTTTTCGGCCACGTAGAACTCCTCGGTGCCCAGTTCGCCGAAGATGTCCCGGGGCTTGCTGCGGGCGATGGTGCGTACGATCTTGTCCCGCAGGGTGCGGTTGTCGACGGCAACGTTCTGCAGGATATACGGCGCCTTTTTCGTATCGATGCGATAGGCGATGATCACGTCCAGGCTGATGTCGTTTCCGTCGATGGTCTTGAAAAGCAGATCGTCGCGGGTACGCCGGTCCCCGCGCCCACGATCAAACACCATCTCCAGATTCTGTAGCTTGGTGTCGAAGGTGTGCCAGTCGTTGATAAAGGGCATAAAAATGTAGGTTGAGCCGGGCGCGTAGGCTTTGTCCTCCACGCCTTTGCCGGTGAGGGCGAATTTTCGGGTGCGCACGCCCACTTCGGTTTCGCCGGTGGTATAGAAAACGCATCCCGTGGTGCCGAACAGCAGGCAAACCGCCAGTATGAACCAGATCGACCGCTTCATTGGGCACCTCCTTTGCGTACGTCGAAAAGCTTGAGGGCGTTGTCCAGGTCCAGGGGGTTGACCCCGGAACTGCCGTCGCTGGGCAGCACGATCAGGTCCAATCCCTTGTAGACATCGGCCATTTTCAACCCCACCATCCTTTCGGAACCGACCCCCTTGAGGGCGTCGTTCTTCAGGCGAACCTTCTCTGCCTCGGCCAGCTTGACCAACAGGTTCGCCTCGGCCTTTTTGGCCCTCACATACAGGTCTTTTTCGGCAATCTTGCGGGTCACGTAGGCCCTGCCCTGCTCCATCTCAACATCCACGACGACGCGCCCCTCCTGGACGATCTTCTTCAACTGGGCTTCCTCCCTGGCGGCCCGGGCCGCGGCCTGGTTGGTGAAGACCAACTGGTCCTTGAGCTTCTTCTCTTCGATGTTCTTCTGGATTTCCGGGCTGTAGCGGAAATAGCGCACCAGCACATGCTCCACGCGGATGCCTTTGGAATTCAACTCCTCGTTGAGCCGGTCGCGGGCCTCGCGGGCCTTGTCGACGCGCAAAAAGCTGTTGTAGAAATCCTCGGTGGTCAGCTTGCCCAGCGTCTCCTTGAGGGCCGGTTCGGCCTTGGGAATGATGCCGTTGTCTTCGAACAGGCTGCCGGGTCCGATTTTGGTGAACACCAGGTACGGATCTTCGATGCGATAAAGGATGGAGACATCCACATCCACGAAAAACCCGTCGGAAGTCTGGATGTGGGCCACCCGCTCCTTGCGGGCCTGGTCCGCGGCCGTACGCGGATAATCGGTCAACTCCAGCACCTGCACGTCCCGCGGCAGCCGGTACATCTGCTGCATACCGGGTACCACCAGGTTGAGGCCGGCGGTGTACACCTCCTGCTGGACGCCGCGATTGATGCCCAGGCGCACCACCTTGATGCCGAATTCGTTGGGTTTTACATAAACGAACAGCAGATTGTAGGCAAACACCAGGACGGCAGCGGCGATAACGAAATATTTGAACTTGCCGCCGCCGGGAATCCGGATTTTCGGAATTGAAATCCCTTTTTTCCTGATCTTCCGGATCAGTTCCGGTTCCTGCGGGCTTTGTTCTTCCATAGGGTTTCCTCCTTTTGTTGGAAAATTCTCTATATGTAATGCGAATCCGTTGATTTCTTAATGTTCATCAAAAAACCCGCCTGCCCATAAAAAAACACCGAGCAGAAGCGGGGCCAGCAGAATCCACAGCAATACGCCCATACCCGCCCACGCCATGAGAACATAGGTCAGGTAGAGCGCGGCCGCCGCACCGGGCCAGAAAAAGATGGACCCGCGCAAACCGTCGGGCAGCAGCCGTCCAAAGAGAAAAAAATGAATCAGCATGGCCCCCGAGGTGGCCATGGCCGCGCCATCGATTCCGGCAAAAGGAATCAGATTAATGTTGAGAATCAGGTTGACGGCGGCCACCGCCAGGTTCATCCGCTTCAGTCGCTCGCTCTTCTCCAGGGCCTCGAAAACCGGTTCCAGGGCCGTGACCGCCGAGAAGAAAATCAACCCCGGCATCACCAGGGCGAAAACCGCAAACGTCTCGGCGGCCTGCTGGCGGCCGGCGTAGACCAGTTCCAGCGCCTGCTGGAAATGCCCCAGGACAAGGATGGCCAGCAATCCGTGGACGAAAAACATGCCGCGGGCGGCATGGCCCACGAAATGTTCCAGACCGCCGTTTGACCCGGCTTGTACCCACTGGTTAGCTCGCTTCCGAAAAACCGAGCGCAGCCCTCCGGGAACCACCAGGAACAGCCGCGCCAGAATCAGGGCCCGGGCGTAAAGTCCCAACTGCACAGGGGCGACAAACCACCCCAGGATCAGCATGTCCGCGTAAAACACCACGTCCAGCAGGTTGTCGGTAAACAGAAAGGCCCGGCCCCTGTCCACCATCTGCCCGACCTGTTTCCACGCGCCCATGACGCGAACGACAGCCGGCAGGCGGACCGCCTTGCGCCCCATCCCCAACATGACGATCTGGCTCAGGAGAAACGCACCGGCCAGCAGGGGCACCGGGACCCGAAAAAGGCACAGCACCAGGGTTGCCCCCAGGAAAACCAGCCGCTGGCGAATTCTCAAGCCGGCGGCCGCAACGTGCCGCCCGTTTCCGTTGAGCATGGCTAACTTCAGGGCATTGATATTCTGGAAAAAAATGGTGGGTCCCAGAATCAAAATCAGAAAATTGTCCGCCGCTCCGGGTCCGGGTCCGGCGAGCAAAAAAGCATAGAGCGCACACACGACCACCGCCGCACCCCCTAAGGACAGCAGGGCGGCCAGTGCCCGGGCGCAGAGTGCATCGGCGGATTCGGGAGACCGGGCCATGCGGTTTTCCACATAAACGGGGATGCCGTAGCGCCCAAGATATCCCGCAATGGCCAGCAATGAGAAAAACCAGGCGAAAACGCCCAGTCCGGCCGGGCCGTAGTGGCAATCCACCAGGATCATGGCAATCAGACCGGAAAGAACAGCGACCAGGCGATCCAGAACCGGCATCACCGTCTGACGGGAAAAAAGGTCTGCAACGGCATTCTTTCGGGAAAGAAGCGCATCCAGCCATGCCAAAACCTTTTCCTGCCCGCCGGCCAGTCGCTCAAACGCCGCCTGCAGGTCAATGCGGCGGGTCGGCAGGCCGCCGGCTCCCGTTTTGGGCGATACGCCCACCCAATCGGAGTCGTCCTCCTGGCCCGACTTATGTCCCGGTTTGTCAGACATTGGAGAACTGCTTCTCCAGCATGATGTTCAAAATGGTGCGGTCGGTTTCGATCATTCCTTGAGTGGTGAGGGTGCCGATGTTTTTCATGGTGTCTTCGGACGAGCGGCCGATGATGCCGTCGGTGAAGCTGACATTGACTCCCTGAAGGGAAAACAGGGCCGCCTGCACGGCGGTTCCGGCGGCGGTGGCCAGTTTCAGGGCGCATCCGCCCTTGGCGCCGTCGCAGATCACGCCGGCCAGGTCCTCGGTAAGATTCTTGATGGCGCCGGCAATGTGCTGTTTGGTGCCGCCCATCAGGTAGGTAATGCCGGCCGTGGCACCTGCCCCGGCAGCCACGCTGCAGCCGCAGATGGCAGACAGCCGCCCGGTGTAGGCCTTGACGTAAGCGGTGATGATATGGCTCAGGCCGATGGCCTCGATCACCAGGGCATGATCCACGGAGAGAAATTCCTCGACGGCCACAATGGGCAAAATGGCGGTCAGCCCATGGTTGCCGGATCCGGCGCTGCTCATGGCCGGCAGTTTGACGCCGGACATGCGGGCATCGGCAGCCGACGACGCCAGAATACGGGCGGCTACGAGCATGTCCCGCTTGATCAACCCCTGGCGCACCAGGCGCTCCATAGTGCGCCCGACAGCCAGCCCCGGGCCGTGCTTGAGGCCGTAGTCCGCCAGCCGCAGGTTGACGTCGACACCGGTTTGCAGAAATTTGCGGTCCTCGTCATCCAGGTCGTCCAGCAGTTCGATCAGTTGATCCAGGGTCAGCGCTTTGAGCCAGGCTTCCAGTTCGGCCAGCCGGCTGGTGCCGTTTTTCTCGGTGGCATGGGGCAGCAGGTCGCTTTCCTCAATCGCCTGGTCGTCAAGGATCAGGGATACGACGTTGTCGTGCAATCCGGTGATTACCGATTCCGCCGTGTGCCCGCCTCCATTGACCACCGTCCGGATATTCAGTCCCACCTGGTCCCGCAAAAGGTTTACCGTCACCCGCTCCGCCTTTACCATTTCGATGGCTGCGGTTACGGCGGCCCCATCGACGGAATCGAGCACCTCCAGTCTCAGCTTCGGATCGCCGCCCATGGCCCCTAAAGCCGAGGCCATGTCCAGCCCGCTGAGGCCGTCGGTTCCGGGAATTGAAACAGCCAGTCCGTTTTTATAGATATTGGGGTCCACCCAGATCTCGATGGTGTCGATCCGCTTTTTCGGCAGCAATGACACGGCCGCGGCGGAACCCAGGGCGATGGCCACCGGCTCGGTGCAGCCAAGGGCGGGTGCCACCTGTATCTTGAGGATATCTTTGACGCGAAACTCCATTTTCGCCTCCTGGCCGACTGTTGAAAATGGTTGTCGACTTTGAAAAGACAGCATATTGTTTTTTTCGGCTTTGTACAACCGGTTGGCCGGGTGTAAGCGGAGCCACCGCATTTTAAGAAATGCTTTATAAGCCTTGACCTTTACAAATTTCGCGGATGTGCGCTTTTTCTATGAGCGTTATCATCATCTGTTTGAAGTCCGGTAGCGACGGCGAATGATACCTGCTCCCGGCATTAAAAATAATGCCCGACCTTTCCGTGGACAAAGCTCGAAAAATGTTCTCATTCAAAGACCCGGCCCATATGGAGCACTGCAGAGACGCCCTGCGCCGGGCAGGATTGCCGGAATGAGTTCACTATCCTTTTGGGGTCTGATCGTAAATTCGCGTTTTCGGCATTAAGAAGGGTCGATCAAGGCTGTTTTGGTGGCCTGTTTTCAGTTCTTTACAAAACATAAAAACGAGATAATGCGGCCCGACTTTTTAAACATATGATGTTTAAATTAGGCCCCAGACGTATCAAAAAGATGATCCAACGCAGGTACGGAATCGAACTGGACATTGTGGGCAAAGACCTGCACAAAATCACCAAAGAAGCACAAGAAATTGAGTATGGATAAATATCATACCCTTTTTCAGTTTCCTCCGCCCACCCTTTCAAACTGGATTGCATACATAGACGCACCGCAGCTTTTCATGCAGTAGGCCAGCTTGGCACCCCATGGAGCGCCTAATCCCTTTTCTTTCTGAGGATCGTTTTAGGCGGGCGCTGCTTTCTTTTCAAACATAAATCTTCGTCCTTTTTTTCTACGGCAAAAAGGGCCGTTTCATCCAAATCCAATGCATCTACCAGCTTTTTGGGAATGATCAGACTGCCGCGACTGTTGATCCCAACAATGTTGTTCACTTTCTTTTCCTTGGTGCCCTTCTTTATGGATGGCACCTTTTCCAGGGCGACCAGGGCGTCCATATAAGCGACTTTAAGAGCGCCCAAAGATTTAAACCCGAATTGCTGCATGATTTCCTTGCTTGGTTTTCCCATTTCAATCGCCTGAACCAGGGCGTTGTGATCGACTAACCGTTTACGAACCATCATCGTTCCTTTATTAAAATTCATCCATCAGATGCTGCGATTTATTGTTGAATCCATTTTCATTCACGACTTCATTTTCACCAAAAACCTCTAGTGGAAGAACGCAGGCTATCATTCCCAGATCCACAACCGAGGTCCGGAATGCTTTAAAAAGGCGGCATGAACAGAAAGAACGGTACGTATAATACCGTTATGTTAATGTCAATTGTGGAAGTAAAAAAATCGCCGGCGTTGACTTAATCGTGGTCGAGGGTGGGATTTTTGCGCTTGAATTCCTTTTCCATTGAGTTTCCCGCAATCACCGCTAATGATCATTTGGATGATAACGGGTCTCCTGCATGAACGAGTTACGGGAATTCCCTTTGCCGATCAGGTCGTCCAAAAGTCACCGAATACCAAGGCAAAAGGACATTGACCATGGAAATTGTATGGATTATCGCAAAGATCGTGAACCGGGGAAGTGCGCGACTCAGATAGGGGGCCACAAGGCATTCCATCTATTTGTGTTTGTGCGGCCTGAAAACGATGAAATTGCAAAGTTTGCAGATGTCGAAGCCGGGATAGGTTTCTCCCGTTCGGGGGAAAGACGGACCGCCATCGCGAACCGTGCGCTCCAGCATCCAATGGACCGTGGGTTCTACATGATCTCCGGGCCATACCCAATTGATTTCGCTCTATCCTGAAGGACGTCGCAGACGCCGTGAACCACGTCCGGTTTAAAGGGGCCTTGTGCAAAGGAAAGCACAGAACTGCCTCAATTCGGCGGTTCGACATTGTCCGATATTGCCAATTCATTGAATCGGACAGCGATATGATCCGCCAGGAAATCCACTGCTTTCGAATATGGGCCCGGGGCTTTGATAAGTGTGACCACGGCCGAAGGCAATTCCGGAAATCCGTCCGCCGGTCCAAGAATCCGAACGCCTCTGGGAAGCGTGTTCCGGCCGGCCGGTGCAATCGCCAGCCCCCCTTTAACCGCTGCCAGAAGGGCAGAGGTGCTGGGGCTGGTGAAAGCAATGCGATAATTTCGGTTCTGGCCGTCAAGGGATTTAATGGCCCACTGGCGATAAATGCATTGCTTGTCGTAAACAGCAATCGGCAGCGGTTCCTGCTCATGGGTTAGATGCTTGTTGGACGTTATCCAAACGACTGGCTCATGATGGAGGGTCACGCCGCGTTGCGGAACTTCGCTGTTGATGACCACGGCGAGATCCAGCTCTTTCCGATCAATTGCCGCTGCCAGGTGGGGGCTTGGATCGCATAACACATCCACCTGAACCCGGGGGTAAACGGCTGCAAAGCGGGACAGGACTTCCGGCAGCATTCGGTCGGAAAAGTCGTACGGTGCTCCCAGGCGCACGCGGCCTGAAATTTCCGGCCGTGACACGGCAGCAATGGCTTCATCATGGAGGCTCAGTATCCGACGGGCATAATGAAGCAAGGTCTGCCCCTCGGGCGTGAGCATCATCGTTCTGCCATTGCGGAAAAACAAGGGCTTTCCCACCACATCTTCCAGGCGCTTCATCTGCATGCTCACAGCGGATTGGGTGCGGTGCACCATCGAAGCCGCAGCAGTATAACTTTCCGAATCCGCCGCTGCTATGAATGTTCGCAGCAAGTCTGTGGACAATTCCATTTCATTCCCCAATTCATCAATGTTTTTTATGTTTTATATTAAAACAATTCATTTCCTTTATAGTTCGATATGACTTATCTTTCCCTAAAAATCAACAGGAGGGGATAAAATGAATTTTTTCAGAGATGCACAATTCAGCCCATTGAAAAGCCCAAAACCCATTTTCTGGATAAAGTGGATGGAAGAAATGTTCAACCGCCAACGAGTCAGACGTCAAACGCAAAAAAACCGGCGTGAACTTTTAAAGCTGGGGCAACATTTGTTGAAGGACCTGGGATTCAATTCAAAGGGATATCCAACGACCCAATGCTTTTCATGCAAAAGAAATTTTTGTCAATAAATGAAGGGGGGTTATATAGATGGGCCAATTCTATTCAGCCTGCCGAGAAAAAGCAAGGCCCCGTTGGCGCCGGGGCCTTGCTCATCAAATACTCCACCAAAAGCATTCTATCGTTTTTAATATGATTAAACCCGATTTCACAGACCGCACCTACTACCGGTGATTCTTTTAACCGATTGACGGAGCAAAGCGATCTCCGCATTCGACGTTGGATGTTCGATGTTCACTGTTCGACGTTCAAATAACCATTTCCTTTTGAATTTCTCGCCGTACCGTTCCGAACCTCTTCGGGTCGCTCGGGCCTATCCCGAGGTTAAATTTACTGCAATTACATAATACTCCTGTTTTCAAGACCGTCCGTAATTTCCGTTTGCATTCAATCCTCTTGGATTTATCCATCGAGGGGATGCCCGCCCTCCCTACACCTGTTTATTGATATTTTCCATGCTTTGGAAAGCCAGAGGGTCGGATCGCGAAAGGTCTTTTCGATATGATCCGGCATATCGGCAGCCAGATCAGTGAAGTGTGGCTGCATGCAACTTTCCGATAACAGCCAGAGAGAAGAAAACGATAACAAGAACAGCACCAATGCTTTTCTTCATCGTTGCCGGCCTCTAATTTTTTCGGCTTCATAATCTCACAGGATTGAGACCGCCTTTTGCCCGGCTGAATGCGATCTTGCCTTGGCACGGAACAGGTTGCCGATTTGAAGTTAGAGAATCTGCTTAAACCTTGATGTCGATGTCCATCCCGGTGGAGCCGTCGTCCGGCGATGATAGCGGTCTTGCAAGCAGCCCGTCAATCGCTGCGATTGAGCCAATCCAGCGCCTCTTCCCTGGATCGGAAGGCCCGATTCGAGATGGGGTGGCGCTTCACTTCAGCCAGTGATGCGTACATTCGAGCAAGGCCGTAAAGCAAATCACTGGATCCAACGAGGGCTGACTTACCGTCCGGGCGCATATCCGAGAAGCTTTTGGCAGCATCGATAATTGTCGTTAAATCGCTGCTGGGCAGGTCCGTAAAGTCTCCTTCCAGAAAGTCCCAGAGCACTTTGGTGGTGATTGCGGTCTGGTAGAAAGATTGGAGGGCATCGGTGATATCGGACACGATGACCCTGCCTGAAAACCGGATGGTTGTCAGGTCGAGGGTTTTATCGATTGTTATATCAAAAGTCGCCATTTGAACACCAACTGCTGCTGAATGGGTGCTATTTGTGACACCAATTCATTCAATGTTCAAGTTTTTTCGTTTTTTTGGCGATACAGCCAAACCCATTGGTACAAAGTCCACGGCAACGGCACAATGTATCTGCCAAGGCCGGACAAAGATTATGTTTCGGTAATCTTAGTGTCATCTTCAGGTAAGTAAGATCCGGTATGGTTCGAATATGACAAAGGAGTTCAGAAGAACTCCGGAAATTTTCCCCTTCCTCCTTCCCACAAAAACCGGACTGCCATGAGCGGGCCGGTTTCTCTCTTGCCAAGCCGAGCTTCTTTCCCGTTGCAAATCCGTTATGGGAACAAAAAACACGTTAAGAGATGCGAAACCACGGTCGATAAACTGTTTCAGGCGGGCAACAAGATATCCTGAAACACTCGAATCCAAAAAAACCACAGGTTTCCGATGAAAAATCAAACCCTGGATCCAATTTTTGACCACTTTTACGTCGCAAGGCAGCCCATTTTCTACAATCACAATCGGATATGGGGCTACGAACTCCTCTTTCGCGCCGGACCCGATACCAAGAATGCCGATATTTCCGATCAGGATCTTGCCACCCTCAGCGTCGCCTCCTGCGGTTTTATCAAATCCCAGGAACTTTCCGACCAATCCAAAAAAATTTGCATCAATTTTACGGAAAAGCTTATTTTGCAGGGTGCGCCGCGCGGATTGCCGCCCACCGTTACGGTCATTGAAGTCCTTGAAGACATCACCCCCACGGATGAACTCGTTCATACGTTGATCGAACTGAAGCAAGACGGATATCTTGTTGCGATCGACGACTATGAAGGCAAAGAACTGCAAAAGGAATTTCTGGATCTCGCCGATATCGTCAAAATCGATATCCTGGGAAAAGACCTTGACCAGATAAAGGCCATTTTTTCCTCGCTTGAGGGCAATCGATCCATAAAACTTGCCGAGAAAGTAGATAACGAAGGAATCATACCCCATCTGGAAAAGCTTGGATGCGAACTGTACCAGGGTTATTTTTTTGCAAGACCCGAAACGCTGGAAGGACGGTCGCTTCGGTCTACCGAGGTTTCAAAATTTCGCATTTTGCAGGCATTGGCGAATCCATCTTTTCCTGGCCGGGAAATGACAGAAATCATCGAGACGGATCCGAGCATAACGTATCGACTGCTTCGCCTTCTCAATACACCTGCATTCGGATTTTCGATCAAAATCACATCCATTCGCCATGCTATCCTTCTTTTGGGCAGCAAACGGTTGAGCTACTGGCTTCGCATGGTGGTTACATCCGATTTGATGGGGAAGAATAAAACACCCGAGCTTTATCGGATGGCACTCACCCGTGGACGAATACTGGAAGAATTGTGCAAAGATGGACAAATACAGGTCGCAAGCTCGGAGACCATGTTTCTTTTCGGGATGATGTCCATGATCGAAGCCATGCTGGGGGTTCCCCTGGCCAATATATTGGAAGAACTTCCGCTTAGCGATGACTTGAAGGCAGGCTACCTGGATCGGGATTCGACGTATTCGAAATACCTTGAGTTGTTGTCGGCAGTCGAAAACGTGCGTGCGTCCAAAATCGAAACGTTATCCGGGGAGCTGAATATCGATACCGGCATGGTGGCCGATGCATCCGTCCGGTCCATGGCCTGGGCCACCTCCTTGTTCAGTCAAATTTTGTAGTTTTGAATGATCGATGCGGCATCGATCAAGCACCATCGAAATAATCGCAAAATCCAATTGACATCAAAAATACCCTTCCTTATACTGCCGTCATTCCTCTCCGTTTTCTTGTAAACGCGCATCAATAAGGACTTTAAATGGCTTATACGCGGGAACTTTTTCCCAAACTCAACTTTGTCTATACGCTGGCGACGGGTACTCTGGACGACCAGACCCTGATGATTCACCTGATGAGTTTTTATGCCGAATCGGAAGATTTTAAGGTCATCCGGGAATTGCTGGACACCCGAGGGCTTCAAAACGTGGAAGGATTGACCGTTCGCGGGTTGATCCGGGCGGCCGAGACCCAAAAAAAACTTTTCCCGGGCAAAGATTTCCGCGCTGCTGTGATGGTCAATTCGGCTGAGTACAGAAAAGGCGTCGAAATTTATTCGTCGTTGGCCAACACAGAAAAACTTCAAATCAAACCGTTTGAAAACGGATTGGACGAACCGCTGGCATGGCTCGGCTATAACAAAGAGGACAGGACCAAAATCAAACGTTTCATCAGTCGACACACAACCTTAAAGCAGCATCACCGACCGATTCCCGTTGAGGTGTAACCCCCTCCTTTCCATTTAGTATCGTTGCCAGCCCTCGCTTTCGTCCGCATAAATCTTCAATCCCGTTTCTTCATACGGGAGAAATAGGGAGCAAACCTGCTAACCGACGCTAACGATCTACATACGGTTTCCTCTTCGGTAAAGAAACGGAACCGGAGCTGGGGGGTGCATGGAAGGCGGCCACGAGGGGTGTGATCGCCTGGACATGGAACTGTCCGTTGCGGTGCTCCGGTTAAAAACAAAATAAGAAGCATACAAAAAAGAGCAAGGCATCGACGGATCAAATGTTGACCTTTTCACCGCCCGGCCCGGGCAGACGGGATGGACAAATCCGAACTTTCCTGATCCCCTTCCGTTGAATCCTTTTTGCATCAATAAAACGATTCTGGATAAAAACAGCGTTTATTCTTCATTGCTTTACGGCGACCAGTGACGCCACCTGATCGAACTTACCCAAAGCTCTGGTCTTGCGCTCTTCATAATAAATTACCCGCAAGGACAAAAAGGCCCTGAGCAGTTCATTTCGTTTCAGACAATAAGCATCGTTTTCTCCGTTCATGAAGGATTCGAAAATCAAGACACCGCCCGGTTGCAGTCCTTCACGGATCATGGGAAACAGGCGCCTGTCGAGAAACCGTACGTTGAGGATCAACGTGTAGTGGTCCGGCGGGATGCGCCAATGATCCAAATCTGCGCAGATGACATGCAGTTTCGGATCACTGCCGGCCAAATGGTCTGTGGCCACGGTGGAGATATCCACCGCATCCACGGCAAAGCCTTTCGAGGCCAGAAACAAGCTGTTGCGCCCATTGCCGCAGGCGATATCCAACGCGTTTCCGATGGACGCAAGGTTCCAGTATTTTGCCATAATCGGAGAAGGTTCACTGCCGCCGGGATTCTCCCGGTATCTGGCATCCCATTTTTCTTGATCGCTTTGCATGGATCGGGCACCAATAGTCAACGGGGTCTGGCAAAGCTTGAACGCCTGTCTCTTTATTCCAAAAGTTTCGTTTAAATTTGTCAAGACGTTACTGTGCGGCATGTGCTGTGATTTGTATAAATGGAAAAGCGTTTTACGATTCCACCCCCTTTTGGATCACCATGCGTTGTGATATTTTCATTTCCTGCGAGATGAAAACTTGGTACATTTCACCAGCACCCAAGCCTGCGAAGGCGAAACGGATCGAAAAAGGAGCGGATGATGGCCGGTGGCTGGTCCCGGGACGGCGCAGTGCAGGAACAAATCGATGCCAGTGTGGCGGACTCGGTCAAGCAGGCCAGGAGCCGCCTGCCGGCCGGCGAAAGCCTGACCCACTGTGAACAGTGCGAGGAAGCGATTCCGGAGGCCCGGCGCAAGGCGATTCCAGGCGTTCGCCTGTGTGTGGATTGCCAGTCGGCACTGGAGAAAAAACAGACGGTTTTCTCCGGATACAACCGCCGCGGCAGCAAAGACAGTCAACTGCGATAATCGCCAACTTTAGGTCGTATTCAGGATGGCGCGGCAGGGTTTCCCCACAACGATTTCATCCCTACAATTTTTTGCGGATCGTAAAATTTATGGCAGACTTTTGATCGAGTCTGTTGTATAGAAACAACTTCGATCAACGATCACAGGCCAGTAGCTCGAATTGGTAGAGCACCGGACTCCAAATCCGGGTGTTGGGGGTTCGAGCCCCTCCTGGCCTGCCACCTTGAAACAGGGAACCCGAGCATCGCTCGGGTTCCCTGTTTTTTTAGACAAGCACGGCCGGGTCACCGAATCTACAATTGAGGACGCACTTCCCTCTGATCGTCACTTTATTCCATCCCATAAAACGAATTTCCTTCATTTGGCAAATCCCATACAAAAACAGCTAAAGTTTTTTCCGAAGACGACCAATACCAACTCAAAAGAACAAGCACATCGGATTTCAATCATACTTAAACGAGGAGGTTCAGGCATGCTGAACCGGCTAACCGTCAAAGGCAGGATGTATATTATCAACATCGCCATCCTATTGCTTTTTGTCACCATGTTGGTATTTTCCGTTCGCAACAGCAACGGAGTCAAAGATCTCGGTTTGAAAAAAATCGGCGAAGTCATGCTGGAGGACCAGAAAGCCCGGATTCAGCTGGCCAGCCACTCCGCCGCCCTGATGGCTGAAGCGGCCGTCAAGGGGGTACAGGACAAGGAAAGCGTCAAAACAATCATTCGGAACATGGTCGATAAAATCATTTATGAAAAGGACCGATCCGGTTATTTTTTCGTCTACGAAGGGACGGTGAACGTTGCCTTTCCGGTTAAAAAGGAAAACGTGGGCAAGGATCTGGGCGGCCTGACGGATAAAAACGGCGTCAGGGTGATCCAGGAATTGTCTGACGCCGCCAAGACCGGCGGTGGTTTCGTCCAGTACATCTGGCCCAAACCAGGCGCCGGTGAGCAACCCAAGCTCTCCTACGCGGAAATGATTCCGGGCACCGGCTTGTGGATCGGCACCGGTGTGTACATCGACAACATCGAGGCTTACAAAAATCAGATGGCTGAAGAGATCGGCGTCATGGTGTCCAAGCGCACCACGACCATGGGGATCGTTTCGGGTGTGATTTTCGCCGCCATCATCGCCCTGTGCCTGTTCATCGCCTTTGGCATCGTACGGGCATTGAAAGAGATGATCGTAAGTTTCCAGGATATCGCCGAGGGTGAAGGGGATTTGACCAAGCGCATCACTATCGAATCCAAGGACGAAATCGCCGAACTGGCCGGTTGGTTCAACACCTTTTTGGAAAAGCTCCAGACCATGATCGGAAAAATCGCCAACAACTCCACGCAGGTCGACCAGTCGTCTTCGGAGTTGTCCGATATCGCCAGTGTAATGTCCACCGGAGCGTCCGAGACATCGACGCGTGCAAACAATGTGTCCGTGGCCGCCGAAGAGATGAGTTCCAATTTGAACAATGTGGCCGCGGCCATGGAGCAGTCTTCCACCAACACCTCCATGGTGGCCACCGCCTCCGAGGAGATGACCGCCACCATCAACGAGATCGCCCAGAACGCCGAAAAGGCCCGGTCCATCTCCGATCAGGCGGTACAGAAGGCCGGCGAGGCGTCCAACCAGATGGATGAACTGGGACAGGCCGCCCAGGACATCGGCAAGGTGGTGGAGACCATTACCGAAATCTCCGAACAGGTCAACCTGCTGGCCCTGAACGCCACCATCGAGGCGGCCCGGGCCGGCGAGGCCGGAAAGGGCTTTGCCGTGGTAGCCAACGAGATCAAGGAACTGGCCAAGCAAACCAGCGAAGCCACCCTGGAAATCAAGCAGAAGATCGAAAACATCCAGGGCAGTACCGACGGCACGGTGCAGGGCATCAACGAGATCTCCGAAGTGATCGCCAATGTCAACGACATCGTCGGCACCATCGCCACGGCCGTGGAAGAGCAGAGCGCAGCCACTCAGGAGATCGCCAACAACATCGCCCAGGCAACTCAGGGTATCCAGGAAGTCAACGAAAACGTCAACCAGAGTTCCACGGTGGCGGCGGAGATCACCCAGGATATCGCCGTGGTCAACCAAAGTTCCGCCGAGATCGCAAGCAGCAGCGACCAGGTGAAGGTCAGCGCCGACGACCTCAAACGGATGGCTACTGAATTGAACACGATTGTCGGCAGCTTCAAGATATAAAAAGAATCGCTCCAATTGAACCGCGAAGAGAACAAAGACGACCTTAAAAACACACGTGCAGCGAACGGGAATGATCCTTCCTGTTGCATGGAGGTCCACCTGGATCTGGCCCAGATCCTGGAAGGCAACCCGATTCCCACCTTTGTGATCGATGAGCAATGCCGAATCACCCACTGGAATCGGGCCTGTCAACTGCTGACCGGCATTCCGGCATCCGAAACCCTCGGAACCACCAAGCACCGCGAAGCCTTTTACTCTCATAAAAGAGAGCTCATGGCGGACCTTATCGTCAAGCAAGCCGGTTCCGACGACCTGATCATGGTTTATGGCGGCAAAGTCAAACGTTGCCGCCAGACCCGGAACGGCTACGAAGGGGAAGATTTTTTCCCCGGGCTGGGTGAAAACGGCAGATGGCTCCTTTTCACCGCCGCACCGCTCACCGATGGCAACGGCCATATCTCGGGGGCCATCGAGACGTTTCAGGACATTACCGATAAGCGAATGGCCGAGCAGGAGTTGCGTGCCAGCGAGGCGCGTTACCGTCAGCTTTTCGAGTCGGCCAACGATGCCATCTTTCTCCTCAAAGACGGATTGATTGCCGACTGCAACCTCAAGACGCTGGATCTGTTCGGCAGTTCCCGGGAAGCGCTGGTCGGCCTTTCCCCGTTGGACCTTTCACCGCAAAACCAGGCCGGTGGAAGATCATCCGAAAATGAAGTCAATCGAAAACGTGATTTACTGCAACAGAATATCCCTCAATTCTTTGAGTGGCGTTTTCTCAGGAAAGACGGGTCCCGATTCGATGCTGAAGTCAGCCTGAACCGCTTCACCATCAACGGCTCTCCATACGGATTGGCCGTCATACGCGATATTTCCCTGCGCAAGCAAATGATTCGCACCCTCGAGGAACGCCAACTGGCTTTGGATGAGAAGTCCACCTACCTGGAAAAGGTCAACCAGGCGTTGAAAGCCTCGCTCGATCATCGCGAGGTGGAGAAGCGCGCGGTTGAGGAGAATATGCTGGTCAACCTGAAGCGATTCGTATTCCCTTACCTGGGCGAACTGGAAGCCTGCAAACTCGGTTCAGAGTCCCGGGCCTACCTGAATATCGTCCAAACCAATCTCAATGACATCGTTTCCCAGTTCTCCAGAACCATTTTTTCCAAGTACATTGACCTTACTCCCACGGAAGTGCGAATCGCCGATTTTATCCGTGAGGGCAAAAACTCGAAAGAAATTGCCGAAACGCTGGCCCTGTCCCCCAGCTCCATTCAATGGCATCGAAAAAATATTCGCCAAAAGCTTGGATTAACAAATAAAAAAGTAAATCTACAAACCTACCTGAACTCCCTCTCCGAATAAAGGCACCTCCTATATAGGGTGTTTTTAGCCCCCATTTTACACCATTTAAACCATCGTCAAGTCTTTTCCCGATGGGGCGATATCAGCAATTGAACGGCCAATTGAAATTGCCACGATACCGGCTGCAACGGCGAGACCTAAAGACAGGGTCGGCCATGCAGCGACCACGAGCAGAGGAAAGGAGCGACCATGTTGCTACAAAGTGCTACCGATGAAACCGTGAAGCCCATCATAGACGGGCTTCAGGGAATCAACCGGTACCTGGCCATGATCAACAACCGACTTGAGATGCTTTTGCTCTCGGATCTCCCGGACTATGTCATGACGGATCTGGTCAAAGTTTACCAGGCCGAAGAGGAAGCCAGTCAGATCGTACGAAGTCTGAATATTTATTGCCACAAAACTTTTTAATATTCTCAACCTTAACCTTATTTGACAAGGAGCGTCTGAAATGAAAATCAATCTGCATTCCATCTCCGCCAAACTGATTCTCGGCGGCCTTGTGGCCGTCCTGGTTCCGTTGATTATCGTGGGGTATCTTTCCTTCGCCAAGGCGCGGACCGCGCTGATGGGTCTATCCAAGCACCAGGCCTCGGGAATCGCATCGGATCTGGCCCGCATGACACATGACATCATCGAATCCGAAATCAACAAAGCCAACGCCCTGGCCAACCAGAAACGAATTGTCCAGCTCAGCGGCGCTGTCGCCGATTTCGGCATCGAGGCGAACAGACAGCCAATCGGCGATATGTTTGCTGACCTGGGTCGCCAGTTCCGCAACATGGGAAGCCACTACCAGGGGATCTTCCTTACCGATACCCGCGGTGAACTTTACACGGGCGTGCTTGAAAGCGGCAAGGAGTATACGGGCTCCAATATCGGCAACCGCGACTATTTTACAGCCGCCAGGGATTCGGGCAGACCCGTTCTGAGCGACCTCGTTATTTCCAATAGCACGGGCAGACCCATTGCCGTGGTCTGCGCGCCCATAGAGACGGACGGTAAATTTACGGGCACTTTTGGCCTGGTAATCAAGGCAGAATACTTCTCCAGCGTTATCTCGAAACGCAAAATCGGGGAAACTGGCTACGGGTACATGATCGATAACAAGGGCATTATCATGGCCCACCCGAAGGCCGAGCATATCCTCAAGCTGGATGTTACCACCATCGGTGACATGGCCTCGATCAACAAGCGCATGCTGGCCGGCGAGGCCGGTGTGGAAGAGTACGTTTTCAAGGGCATCCCGAAGATCGCCGGGTTCGCCCCGGTGGGCGTCAACGGCTGGTCCATCAGCGCCACCCAGGACCAGGCTGAGTTCCTGGCCGCCTCCAACGCCATCCGCAACGCCAATATCGTCATCGCCCTTGTGGCCGGCCTGATCGTCGGCGTCCTCGTTTTCTTCTCCGCCCGGGCCATCGTAAAACCGATCAACGCGGCCGTGGCGGGTCTCAAGGACATCGCCCAGGGCGAGGGTGACCTGACCATGCGCCTGGAGGCCACCACCAAAGACGAGGTCGGCGAACTGGCCCGCTGGTTCAACACCTTCATCGAAAAACTCCAGGGCATCATCAAGGACATCTCCGGAGGGGTCGAGACCCTCTCCTCCTCCTCCACCGAGCTGTCGGCCATCTCCGAGCAGATGACCCAGGGCATCCAGAACGTCACCGACAAATCCAATACCGTCTCGGCTGCGGCCGAAGAGATGAGCGCCAACATGAATAACGTGGCCGCGGCCATGGAGCAGTCCGCCACCAACACCAACATGGTGGCCACCGCCTCGGAAGAGATGTCCTCCACCATCGGTGAGATCGCCCAGAATGCCGAAAAAGCCCGCGGCATTTCCGACGAAGCGGCCCACAAGACCTCCACCGCCTCCACCAATATGGACCAGTTGGGCACGGCAGCCAACTCCATCGGCAAGGTGATCGAGACCATCACCGACATCAGCGAGCAGGTCAACCTGCTGGCCCTCAACGCCACCATCGAGGCGGCCCGGGCCGGCGAGGCCGGCAAGGGCTTTGCTGTAGTGGCCAACGAGATCAAGGAGCTGGCCAAGCAGACCGCCGAGGCCACCCAGGACATCAAGGACAAGATCGAAGGCATCCAGGGAACCACCACCACCACCGTGGGCCAGATTGCCGAGATCACCCAGGTGATCACCGACGTCAACGACGTGGTGGCCAACATCGCCACGGCCGTGGAACAGCAGTCGGCCGCCACCAAAGAGATCGCCACCAACGTGGCCCAGGCCTCCCAGGGCATTCAGGAGGTCAACGAAAACGTCAACCAGAGCAGCACGGTCTCCGGAGAAATCTCCAGCGACATTGCCGGGGTGAGTGTCTCCATGAACGAAATGTCCACCAGCAGCGGCCAGGTCAACCTCAGTGCCCAGGAGTTGTCCCAGCTTTCGGAAAGCCTCAAGCAGATGGTCGATCAGTTCAAAGTATAAACCGGATTTCGGGCAGCGGGGCATGGTCTGTGACCTCCCGCTGCCCGTCCCACAACCAAGGACCTTGACATGGAAACAGCATCCCAACCAACCGAGGCATCCGTCAGCATCAATGTAAGCCTGCTCAATTCACTGATGAACCTGGCAGGCGAACTCGTACTGTGCCGCAACCAGCTGTTGCAGGCCATCAACAGTGACGACCGGCGGCTTCTGGAAACCACCGGCCAGCACATCGACCTGGTCACCTCCGAAATCCAGGAGCAGATCATGCGCACCCGCATGCAGTCCATGGGCTGCCTTTTCGACAAGCTTTCTCCCCTGGTCGGCGAGCTTGCCGGCAAAACCGGAAAACCGGTCGAGCTGTCCTTTGCCGGGGAAAAGGTCGAGATGGACAAGACCATCATGGACGCCATGGAGGCGTCCCTGACGCAGTTGATTCGAAACACGATAAAGTACGGCATCGAGGCACCCGAAATCCGCAGAAAACGAAATAAACCCGAAAAGGGTGCCCTGGAAATTTCGGCGCGACACGAGGCCGGCCATGTCGTCATCGATATCGTCGATGACGGAATCGGCATCGATCCGGACGCCCTGGTTCGCCGGGCCGTCGACAAGGGATTGATTGCCGAGCAGCAGGGATTGGAAATCGCTAACGAAACGGAGAAGGCGGGCCTTGTCTTCCTGCCTGATCTTTTTGACGAAGGAGAAGAAACCGGAGATTGCTGCCGGTTCTCCGGCCTGGACACGGTCAAGACCGATCTGGAAAAGGTGGGCGGCGTTATCGATGTGAACACCCATCCAGACCGGGGCACCCAGGTGCGCATCAAGCTCCCCTTAACGCTCTCCATCATCCCCAGCCAGATTGTCCGGTTGGGAGAAGAACGCTTTGCCGTCCCCCAGGTGAATCTGAATGAACTGCTGCGTATTCCTGCCGACCAGGTCAAACACATGATCGAAACGGTCGGGGGGGCCGAAGTCATCCGGCTACGGGGCGAACTGCTACCCGTGATCGATCTGGCCGGCGCACTGGGGATCGAGCGATCCTTTGTTCATCCGGAGGACGGCCAAAGGTATCCCGAACGCAGGCTTTCCATTGCCGACCGAAGATCCAAAAACCATTCCATTCCCGAGACAAGCTACGAGGGAATGGAGCAACGCGAGAATACCGATCGCCGGCGCCACCCGGACAGCGCATTGAATATTGCCGTGGTTTCCACCGGAAAAATCAAATACGGTCTCGTCGTCGACGCCATGAACGACTCGGAAGAAATCGTGGTCAAGTCTTTGGGCAAGCATCTCAAGGGGTGCCGCGGGTTTGCCGGGGCCACCATCATGGGCGACGGTAAAGTTGCCCTGATTCTTGATGTGGCCAGCATCGGAGAAATGGCCGCCCTGCGCACCGGCAACAAGACGGAGGCCGTTGTGGAGGACAAAGCGACCCATCTTGAGAAAAATGCCGGCTCCCAGTCCTATCTGTTCTTCTCCAACTCACAAAAAGAGCGGCTGGCCGTTCCTCTGGACACGGTGGCCCGCATTGAAAAAGTCGATGCCGATGCCATCGAAACCGTTGGCGGCAGCCGGGTGCTCACCTACCGAGGCGGCAGCCTGCCATTGATCTCCCTGGAAGACGCCATCTGCATCGATCCGCTGCCGGAAAAAGACCACTACCAGGTCATCTGTTTCAACGTTGACGGCAGGGAGGTCGGTCTGCTGGCGGCACCGCCGGTCGATGCCGCCGATGTGGCGGTCGATCTGGACACCCGCACCCTGAAGCAATCCGGTGTCATGGGGTCGGCCGTGCTGATGGACCAGACCACCCTGATTCTCGATGTCCAGCAGGTTGTCAAAAACGCCAGACCCGAATTTTTCCACGAGGAGTAAACCGATGAAATCGACCATTGACGCGAAACACACCGCGTTTTCGGAATATGCGACTTTCTATCTCAAGGATGCACTATGCGGGATCGCACTGGATGCGATTCAGGAAATCAACAAGCCGTCCGACCTGACCGTAGTTCCCCAGGCACCGGACTATGTGATGGGCATCGTCAACCTGCGGGGCAGAATTGTCACGGTGATCGATACCGGCAAACGGTTGGGGCTGAACCCCATTGAGGCCGGCGAAAAAATGCGGACCATCATCGTCAATGACGGCGAGGAGTCCGTTGGCCTGATGGTCGATCGAATCGCCAATGTGGTCAGGATCGAACCGGATGGCACAGAATCGCCGCCGGCCAATATCGGCAAAGTTCCCGGCAGGTGTTTCGATGCCGTTTACAAAACGGAGGATCGGCTGGTCGGACTGTTATCGCTGGACTCGCTCGTCCGGTGCTGATGGCTTCGTAAAAAAACCGTTCCGGCCCGCAGTTGACCGTTGACGGTGCGATGCGCTATAAACGAATCGTTCCCATCATCCTGCAGGCCGCATCGGACAATGAGAATCAAGAACATCGCCAGGAACTTTTGCTACCGAAACCTGTTTCCCCGGGCCGGGTTGCTGCTGGTCAGGCTGCTCTCACGAACCTACCGGTACAAATTGGTGGATGAGCAAAACGAGCAGCGGACACTGGATGCATACGGCAGCTTGGTCTACGCCTCCTGGCACCAGCGTTTTTTTCCGGGCATCACCCTATTTGCCGCCCGCAAACCGATCGCCATCATGATCAGCCAGAGCCGCGACGGCGAGATGATTGCCCGGGTGGTGGACATGCTGGGATGGCGCCCGGTGCGTGGTTCGTCTTCCCGAGGCGGTTCCCGGGCGTTGAAAGAGATCCGCACCCTGACCCGCCAGGGATTTCGCATCGGCCATATCGTCGACGGCCCCCAGGGTCCCTTCGGCGTCGTCAAGTCTGGCCTGCTCGTCATCGCCCAGTTCGCCGGGGTCCCCATCTTGCCGGTCATCACGTCTGCCGAACGGCGCTGGACCTTCAACAGCTGGGACCGCTTCATGGTACCCAAGCCGTTTTCCAGAATTGTTGTCCGTTTCGCCCCTCCCATTTTTGTCCCCCGCCGTCTGGATGCCGAGACATTCGAAGCCCTGCGCCAAGATATCGAGAAACAGATTAAAGAACACTACGAACAAACCGATAACTGGTGGAGAGACTCGGAGTTCGTTGAACGGTATTTTCCTTGAACGAATGGTGGCCGATACGGGGGTTTTGCATGGGGCCACCGGCCTGAGGTTCCAGATAATCATCTACGGGGAGCATGGGCGGAACGGTGACGTCAGACAACACCACATCATCGGATTACGGCAAAATCGTCGGTCTGTTGATCAAGATTGGGCTGCTCACCGAAAAGCAGGTTCAATATGCATTGCGGGTCCGATCCAAAATCAAAAACCAGAAACCCCTCTTGGAAATCATCAGAGAACTGGACTATTTGAATGAAGATCAGATCCGAGAGACCCTTCGCCAAAACTCCCCGTCCCTGAGAATCGGCGATTTTCTGGTGGAAATGGGCATGATCAGCCAGTCGGATCTGGAGTTAGCCCTGAAGCTGCAAGCCAAGGAAACGCCCAAACGCAAGCTGGGCGAAGTGCTGGTGGCCCACAACCTGATCGAGGAGCGCAAGTTGATCGGCGTCCTTTCGATCCAATTGGGCTTCCCGTTCATCGAGCCCGATTTTCTGAAAATCGACCCTGATCTGTTCAAACGGGGATCCGCCGTCCAATATCAGAAGCATAATTTCATTCCGGTCCGCCTGGAGGATGGCAAAGTGCTGGTGGCCTTTGCCGACCCTATGGATCCGCAGGATGTAGATGCGGCTACAAAAACCATGGGCCAGCCGATCATTCCCGCCATTACGACCAAGCCGTCCATCAAGGCCGCCATCGATCACCTGCGGCCCGACAAAAAAGTCGGTGAATACATCTCTTCAGAAACCGGTGAATCCGTGGTGGAGATCGTCAACAACGTCATCGTGAACGCCATCGAGGCGGCCGATGTGAGCGATATTCACATCGATCCCCTGGCAGACCGGCTGCGGGTGAGGTTTCGTCTGGACGGCGTTTTGGTTCCACACAAAGAATATCCCATGAGTATCGCCCGGGCGCTCTCCACACGCATCAAGGTGCTGTGCAAGGCGGACATCGCCGAGAAGCGTCGCCATCAGGGGGGCCGAATCCTCTTCGACCACGGCGGACACCAGATGGATATCCGGGTCTCCTTCTACGCCACGGTCAAGGGCGAGAAAATCGTGCTGCGCCTGCTGAACCGCCAGACCGAACTGCTCGACATCAACCAGATCGGAATGTCCAGACGGGTAATGCATCGTTTCCGGGAAGACGCCCTGGACAGGCCCAGCGGTGTGGTACTCATCACCGGTCCTACCGGTTCGGGCAAAACCACTACGGTTTACAGTTGCATCAACCACCTCAACACCATGGAGACCAGCATCATCACCGCCGAGGATCCGGTGGAATATGTCATCGACGGCATCGGCCAATGCTCCATCGACCCCAAAATCAACCTGACCTACGAGGATTCGCTGAGACACATGGTGCGCCAGGATCCCGACATTATCGTCATCGGCGAGATCCGGGACACCTTTTCTGCGGAAGTGGCCGTCCAGGCCGCCCTGACCGGCCACAAGGTGCTGACCACCTTTCACACCGAGGATAGTATCGGCGGCCTGCTGCGGCTGTTGAATATGGACATCGATGCGTTTCTCATCTCTTCTACCGTGGTGTGCGTGGTGGCCCAACGGCTGCTGCGACGCATCTGCAAGCATTGCGCCCAGCCTTACGAACTTACGCCCATGGACCTGCTGCGCATCGGATGCGATCACAACCATCTGCAGGGGGCCACTTTTCAGAAGGGCCGCGGATGCGAACACTGCCGCTACACCGGCTACCGCAAACGGGTGGCCGCCTTCGAGGTACTGGTTCTCAACGATGCGGTGCGGGACGCCCTGATCCAACGCAAGACCAGCCACCAGATCCGACACATCTGCACCCAGACCACGGGACTGGTCACCCTGTTCGAAGACGGCCTCTACAAAGCGGCCCACGGGATCACGACCGTGGAGGAAACCATGCGCTGCCTGCCCCGGTTTCAGAAACCGAGACCCCTCGGCGAACTCGAGCGCTTGCTTGGAAAGTGATGTGCCTATGAACCGGGAGCAGTCATTCCTGCAAATCATCAAAGCCTATCTGACCAGCAAAAAAGCCGTCCTGCCCGTGTTCGACGCCACGGGCCTGAAAATTCAGCGTGAAGCGTCCAAACCCGAACCGGATACCCGCGTCATCGAGAAAATGATCGCCTGCGATCCTTCGTTGACCAGCCAGGTGCTGCGCATTGCCAATTCCGCATTTTACAAGGGCCTGCAAAAAGTTTCCACGGTGCGCACGGCTATTGTCCGTTTGGGCAGTCGGGAGATCGCCAACATTGCCATTCTGGTTTCCCAGAAACGGCAATTTCGTTCCAAGGATCCGTTTATCAACGACCTGATGCAGAACCTGTGGCGTCATTCGGTAGGATGCGCAATCAGCGCCCAATGGATTGCCCGCCGTAGCGGGCTGGGAAAAAATGCACAGGAGGCCTTTACCGCCGGCCTGCTCCACGACATGGGCAAACTGCTCATTCTAACCGTTACCGATGCGGTACGGCGCAGCGGCACCCTGAAACAGATGCCTTCGGATATCCTGCTCAACGAAGTGATGGACAATTTCCACACGCTATACGGCTATGCCCTACTGCGGCAATGGAACCTTCCGGAACAGTACTGCCACATCGCCCGTGACCATCATAAACCGCAATTGGAAAAAGAAGAAGACCTGATGATGATGGTTCGCCTGGCGGATAAAACCACCAACGCCATGGGTATCGGCATGCGCGGTGTCGAACCCTGCGTCCTGGCCGCTACACCTGAAGCCGATTATTTCGGCCTTTCCGAGATTGCGCTGGCCGAGCTGGAGATCAAGCTGGAAGATTCAAAGGTCTTTGCATAGTATACCTTCCGCAATACCCTTTGGTTACCCATAATTCCGATCCCCTCCGATATCTTCAAGGCGGCAACGCCGGCGGCGGAAAGGAATCCGTCGTTTTCGGTTTCGTTTTGACTTATTCCTTTGATATGCTAATGATGAAAGACAGATAGAAAACGCGCGGCGGCCGGAAACAAAATTCCCCGGAGCGGTTGATACCGTCGGCATCATCGGGAGAAACGGCTAGCCCCCTGCTTGTGGAGGCCCATAAAATGAACAGAGGAATGATTGCCGCTTTCGCGGTTGCACTCGTGGCCATGGGATGCTCGGGCATCCAGGTCAGCCAGGACTATGATCCGGCAACGAGTTTTGGCTCGCTGGAAAGTTTTCGATGGGAAACGACGGTTCAGGAAAGCACCGGCGATCCGCGCCTTGACAATCCCCTGCGCGACAGCCGCATCCGTAAGGCGGTGGAACGCGTATTGAAGGAAAAGGGCTTGGCCCCGTCTAAAGACGGAGGAGCGACCTTTTTGATCCGCTATCGAGAAGCGCTAAACAAAAAGCTCGAATCCGCCGGCGGCATCGGATTCGGCATCGGCAGTTACGGCCGCCACGGCGGGGTCGCCATCGGCACCGGCAACAACTTGCGGGAAACCGAAGATGCTTCGCTGATCATCGATTTTCTGGACCCCGAATCGAAAACCCTGCTCTGGCGGGGCACCGGGACCCGTCGCTTCAAGGAATACGACGACCCGGCCAAAGCCAGCCGGGACATCAACCAGTTGGTTGAAAAGATCCTTGAACAATTTCCCCCGAAAACCTGACAGCTGCCGACCGTCGTCCATACGAGCGCTCCCTCGGGACGGATCAGGGAGGACCATTGAGCCTGTTCTTCGATAAACGCGACCGCGATCTTCTGAAAATCGTCAATACCGTTCGATCCCGATCCACACCGCAAACCGTGGGACGCAAGGGTTTGTATCCCTGGTTCCACCCCCACGGCATCAAGGAACTGTCCGAATCGCGGGGGCTGCGCATCGCCTACTCCATCGTCCATCTTTTCGAATCGCTGGAAGCCGGGGACCTGGAGGATCGTCTCAACGCTCTGCGCAGCCTGCGCGACGAAGTCCTGCACGCCTCTGCAGGCAGCATGCCCAAAAATGCAGCCCGGGTGCTGTTGTCCATCATGAAAGACCTGGTGCGAACCCACGGCAACGAAACCGAACAGCTCAAACTGGCCCACGATTTCAGGCGGGTGGCCAGCGGCAAACCCAGCGTTATCAGAAAAATGCTGCACCGATATCACCTCCTCGAAATGCCGGAAGAGTGGAACCAGCTCGCCTTCGACGATCATGTCCACGACATCAACACCAAGGGGCGCAAATCGATCTCCCATCTGGTCATGGATGCCTGGATCAAAGGTATCCGCCGCCTGCGGGTCATCTACTACAACTACATCGACTCCCCGTCGGCCGCCGAACTTCTCGAAGCGGCCCAGATCATGGGCGTGGACGTCCGCATCGGCATCGAGTTCTCGGCGCGCTTCCGGGGGCGCTACATCCAGCTCATCTGGGTTCCGCGCGGCTTTTCCGACCCGCAGTCCTTCCTCTGCTTTCTGGCGGAAGAGCCGGTCCGGCGGTTGATGGATCAGGGCCGGGCCGTCACAAGCTACCGCCAGCGATACATTCTGAAAATGCTGGATTCCTTTAACCGCAAGCATCGAACGGGCATCAACGCCGACCTGGATATTGACCTGCCCCCCCTGGATGCCCACGATTTTTTGCGGTTCGTGCGGCCGGGGCAGCCTTCCATCCTGCACCTGGCCAAATACATCCACACCCGGCTGCTGCCGCTAATGCGCGAAAAAATGGATGGTCTGCGAAAGGCCTACAAAAGCGCCGACGAAAAAAAACGCAAGGGAATCGAATCCCAGGTGCAGCGGATGAACGAGCTGGATTCTGAAGTCATCGTACAGCGGTTTTTAAAACCATCGGCCAATCCGGACATCCCCGACCCCAACCAGGTGATCGAGGACCCCAAAGCCCCGGAACTGCTCTCTTTGACCCCCAGGCAGCTTCTGGACCGGGTCACCCATCTGCAGGCCGGATACCGGATCACAATGAACCTGACCGATCTTCTGCCCGAAGATGTGGTGGAAATTCTCTATGACTGCGAGGGTCTGATCAACCGGCTGGAAATATTCAACCTCAAGGACTATACCTCCGGGAAAACCGCTCATATCAAGAAAATCAGCGAACTGCAGCTTGCCCTAAACGAAAACAACACCATCAACTTGAAGCGGCTGATCCGCGGAATTATCGGCAGGCTGGCCACCGGCGACCCCTTTCCGGGAAAATCGGAACGGATCGAAAAACTGGGGATTATCCTCCACGACATCTCCGTTTTTTCGGCCATGTACGGCTCCATGCATCTTGAGCCCCGCATCGGCAGCGACTCCACCGGCCACTCCAGCCTGATGTATGGCATGGGGCTGGCCATCATGGATACCCTCACTTCCGATGCCCTCCGGCTGTGCAACCGCCGCCGCCAGGAGATGCGCGAAGATGCGTCCTGCCCGATGGACCTCTCCGCAAACATCCCCCCCAATGCCATGCGCAGCATCATCCCATTCAGGATACCGGTCTACAAACGCATCACCCTTATCCCCTATACCAGTCCCATCGGGTCCCGGGGTATTTACCAGCGGCTGGCTCACCATCTTCCATTATTGGGGCGGCTGGGGAAAACCCGTCAGTTGGACTGGCTTGTCCAGCCCCACCTCACCCGTATGGATCCGGAAGGCAACATCGTCACCCTGGGCGGCATCTCCGATCGTTCCGAGAACTGCCTGAGCCTGGAAAGCGAAGCCACCGTTGAGCGGACGCGGGTTTCGCCGTTCTACCTGAACAGCAAGCTCGTCAACGGGTTGAAGATTCTCATGGGCTTCATTCCCGCTTTTCTCTCCTTCTACCTGACCAATACCTGGTGGGTGCTGGCGTACCTGGGAGCCTTCATCTGGTTCGGAATCACGGGGTTGAGAAATATTGTCCAGTCAGTGCTGGGCGGCGGCGGCTTCCGTCGCACGCCGCTTTTAAACTGGAAGGATTATGTGAACTGGGTCCGGATATCCGATTCGCTGCTGTACACCGGATTTTCCGTTCCCCTGCTGGACTATTTGATCAAAACACTCCTTTTGGACCGCTTCATGGGCATCACCACAACGACCCATCCAATCACCTTGTACACCATCATGGCCATTGCCAACGGCTGCTACCTGTCCAGCCACAATCTTATCCGGGGATTGCCCAAAGGCGCCGTTTACGGCAATTTCTTCCGCAGCATCCTTTCCATCCCCATTGCCGTGGCGTTTAATACACTCATCGGCACCCTGATGGGGATGTTCGGCGTCGCGGCCGTTGACGTTCACCTGCAAAAATGGGCCGCCGTCATATCCAAAGGGGCATCGGACACCGTGGCCGGCGTCATCGAGGGGACGGCCGACCGGTTCGCCAACATCAAAACCCGCTTCCAGGATTATGCCCATACCCTGAACCAGCTGTTTCATATCTACAGCGAGCTGGAAGCCCTGCTGCCCGAATTGAACGTCGGGGAAACCCTGGAGGCCATCGGCAGCGACCGCAAAGAGGTCCATGCCGACGCCAGGGATCTGGAAAAACTCATTATCATCGGGTCGTTGGATTTGCTCTATTTCTGGATGTACCAACCCCGGGCCCGAACAGCCCTCAAGTACCTGACCCAAACGCTTTCGGAAGAAGAGAAACGGATTCTGGCGGACTGCCAGGCCATCTTGAAGCGGGAACGGGAAATCAGTCAGATGTTCATCGACGGGGTGATGGGAATGGATTTCTCCAAGGGGCTTTCGTTTTATCTGCAGTGTTGGCCGGATTATCTGAAAATTACGGACAGGCTGCTGAAACCGGCGGAAGCTTCAGGCAAAGTGGCCTGAGCGGTTGGCCGGCCGCAACGGTCTATCATCTGGTGTTTTGACGAATCCCCCTTCGAAGGGGGCAAAAATCCAGCCCGATGAACGTCGAATAAGGCAGGCTGTCGTTTTTAATATTTTTGAAACCCTGCTTCATAGACGGCAACGAAGAAACGAAAATTCTCTTTGTTGAAAGACGGAGCGAAGCTATCATTAATCTTCGGCGGGGTTGCCCCAAAACCGCCACCATTCCGTCCGCTCCCATTGCCAGCCCTTGTCCTTCATACACTGGCGGATCAGGCGCATCTCGTCATACTGGTCGTAGGTATCGGGTTCGTCGCGAATGCCTTCCCGGACCCACTTTTCACAGGCTTCATGGTCGATGGTCCACTCCCGGTCGCTTTTCTCGGGGTGGTAAGGTTTATGGGTACAGGAGACCACAACTGCTGCCATTGCCGCTATCGCCAGCCATATAATTCTCTTTTTCATGGCTTTGCCTTTTTTTCCAGTTCCCGCGAGATCAGGGCGGGAAGGTTTCCAATTTGTCGGTTTTGGATTCGCTTACCGTTCAGGAACACCGAAGGCGTTCCGGTGACCCCAGCTTGTCGACCGTTGGCGACATCTTCCGCGATGATCTTTTGAATCTGTTCCGAGGCCCGGTCCCGGTTGAATTTTTCCATATCCAGATTCAGGCCGGTGGCAATTTCCGTGATCTTCTCTTCACTGAGCTGATCGTGATTTTTCAGCAGCAGGCCGTGAAACTCCCAGAATTTTCCCTGGTTGCCTGCGGCCAGGGCTGCCGCAGCCCCTTGGTTGGCAAGTGGGTGGCTGGAAAGCGGGAAGTGTTTGATCGCATAGTTGAGATCGTCGGGATAGATGTCCATCAACTGGTGGGTAAAGCGCTCCAGACGCGCACAGTACGGGCATTGGTAGTCGTCGAAGACCACGAGGGTGACGCCGGCATCCTTCGGCCCCTTGACCGCCCTTCCCGTCAGGTCGATGGCGTAAATCCGGCTGAATTGGACGATGTTGATCCGGGACGGGTTTGTAGCGGTGAGTACCAGGCGGTCGTCGGGCTGATAGGCAATCCGGTCGAATCGTTCATCCAGGGGTATGCGATCCAAAACAGTCGTTTCTTTGGTCGAGTAAATCACAACCGCCTCGGGGGTGAGAAGAAAAACCAGCTCTGCGTCCGGATCGGCGGCTACGTCCAGAATGGTCCCGTCGATATCGGCTTTGAGAATGGTTTCGTATTCGAAGGCTGCCTGCAATCCGGCCGGCGCCAGGATGAGCATGACCGCCACTATCCACTTCATGTGCTTGAACATAATCCTCCTAACCATCGGGTATTCCTGCATTCCACCGGCTTGTCCGCCCGGCCTTTTCCACCCGGGACTGGCCGTCACCGGCAGTTCGGTTGATGATCAAAGATACAACGAAAAAGCGGGCCGGTGCAAGCTGCACGGCCCACTTTTATTTTTTTGCGCGTGGAATCAGCGCCGTTATCGCATAGCGTAGAGGCATGGTTCACCCGCGCCCGAACCGCGACAAAGGCGGGGATAAACCCCGCCACTACAGTCGTGCCCCGTACAGAAACCCCCATGGGAATCCCGTAGCTTCAAAAGCGTAGGCGGGTAGCGTCAGGCGCTGAATGTCAACCGGGTGCCGGACATATTCAAAACAAAACTTTCCGGCATCTCTTTTTCAATCATTTGAATGGCCTGTCGACCGGTACAGTGGGTGGGAACGATGTAGGTCGGGTTGACAGCCTTCAGCGCATCGATGGTCGGCTGGATCACCGTATCCAAATCCATGCCGGAAAGATGAAAGCCGCCCATAACGGCCAAGACCCGATCCACACCCGTTGCCTCTTTGGCATAAGCGACGGTGTTGACGATTCCGGAATGGGCGCATCCGGAGAGCACGACCAGTCCTTTGCCCTTTACATTGAAAACGATGGCCGAATCGTCGTCGAAGGGGTCCGGCTGTTCCTGGCCGTCGATTTCACAGTACAGATTGGGCGCCCCCTTTTCGAAGGCGGTGGTCCGGGGAATTTGCCCCAGGAAAGCGGCGGCATGGTCGAGCATGGCATAAGGCTGCTCGGTATCCACAACGGCCGCACCGGCCGCTGCGGCCTTCTCGCGGGTAAAGGGAGGGAAAAAGAGTTTGAAGTCATCAGAAATCTTCAGAAAACGCGGGTTCCTGAAGGCTGCCGGATGCAGTACCAGGGGGATATCGGTCTTGCCGGTTCGGTTCACCAGTTCACGAATACCGCCAACGTGGTCCAGGTGGCCGTGGGACAACGCCATGGCCTCGACACGGGTAAGGTCCGCTCCCAGGGCGTCGGCGTTAAAGGCCGCACCATGCTCCGAGAAACCGAAGTCGAAGAGCATGCAGCGGGACGCCTCTCCTTCGGTCACCGTTACCAGAGAGGAGAAGCCATGCTCGGCCAAAATGCTGTTTTTTATCTCCAGGCCCACCAACGGCATGGCCCGCTGAATTACCTCGTTGTTGTCCTGCTGAGTCAAATCGATAGTATTGTCCTGCAGCGTCAGAATTTCAACCCGATCCACTTCTCTGAGATCAATCGTGCTCATCTTCTCTCCCCTTATTGCGGTTTTGGTTTAGTCGCCAGCACATTTTGGGTAAATGCACATAAGCATTTATCCCGGACGAGCAGAGATGTCAAGACCCGGGAAGTAACCGCAATCGTCCTTAGCCCTGAAGTGGTCGTTCCCATGACGCTGGCAAGTAGCTGTTGGCAGGCACACGTTTTCGGGGCGGTTTGGATGGTCATGTATCCATTTACGTATCTTGATTTTGACCGGAATCCCGACTGACCTGCCCGAACCATCTATTTACAAAATTTGACAAAGAATGGCGATGTAAGATATTTTTAATTGATCATAATATAATTATAAATCTACCTATCACGATTTGCAGAGCATATGGTGGTCGCTTTGTTATTCAACATGACGTAGATTTACTGAAACTATTGTGTCGCCTCTGGAAAGAAAATAAATGACCCAGGATCATGAATTCCATTTTTATAAAATCATTGTATTAGTGGCTGGGTTTGTCGTGGTGTTCTTATCGCTTTTTGTTTTCCCTGTAACTGCCTTTGATCGATTCGTGAAAAATAGCGATGGAACCATAACTGACACAAAAACCAACCTCATGTGGGCGGCAAGAGACAATGGGGTCCCAGTAAACTGGATGGATGCAAAATCGTACTGTCGCAAATTTGATGGAGGTGGCTATTCAGACTGGCGAATTCCGAATCTGGCTGAACTTTCAAGCCTGTATGATCCGAAAGAAAACAATAAGCACGGCTACCATATTTCGCATCTCATCGAAACAACAGCAGCAAGTTGTTGGGCTTCAGAGACTAAAGATGATAAGGCTGCCCGATTCAATTTTACATACGGTACTGTCTATTGGCTCCGGAAGCCATATTCAGGCCCTACACGAGTTCTGCCGGTTCGGAAGCTAAAATAGAAATACCGTTCAGCAATAACTCCAACTAATTGCCAGTTATTCTCAATTACAGATATCCAGATTCCCGTGTTCCGAAATCATTCAAGGGCTTGGTGCAGAGTACAATACCTGGTCTACTCTCAAGATTGAGCTTAAAGCATATTTCATCTGGCTGTTTCAAGGCTCACAGCTAACGTCTCTGCGTATTCGTTCACAAGTGGTAGGTTTCGATTCCTGGCAAGGCTCGAGCGGAAGATATATTGCGGGCTTGAGAGGTTGAGGGATTCCCATTTTACCCGATTCAGAAATCCCTCAATCCCTTAATTCATAGATCCAATCTATTTAGCATTCAGGTGGCTGTACTTCTCCAAGTACCTTACCGGCATATTCAACGCATCCCGCCGGAACGGTTCTGCCAGCACCTCTTCTCCTCCCTGGACGATGGCGTTGATGACGCACGGGCGGTTGGATGCAATGGCTTCCTTCACCGCGTCCCCAACCTGATCCGGATGGTCCACCCGGATTCCCAGCGCGCCCATGTCCTCGGCCACCTTGGCATAATCGGGATTCTCCGGCAGGTTGGCGCCCACGAAGCGGTTGTCGTAGTAGTCGATCTGGTTTTTCTTCTCGGCACCCCATTCGTAATTGGTGGCCACGACAGCAATCACCGGAATGTTTTCCCGCACGGCGGTCATCACCTCGGCGATGCCGCTGATGCCGTAGGCTCCGTCTCCCTGGAAGGCGATTACCGGGGCCTCGGGTCGGGCGATCTTGCAGCCTAACGCCGCGCCATAGGCAAAGCCGCAGTTGCCCCAGGAAAGCGCGGAGATGTGCTGACGGACGCCCTCGAACTTCAGGTAGCTGTTGATCATGGACGAGTTGTTGCCGATGTCGGTAGTGACGATGCTGTTCGCCGGCAGGGCGCGAGTCCACTCCTGGTGGAACCGCCGCGGATGCATGGGCGCGCTCTGGTCGCTGGCACTCCAGTTGGCCAGTTCGTCGTCCCAGGTCTTCTTCTCCCGCTGTACATCTTCCAGCCGCCCGGCATCCGGTTGGCGGTCCGGGGCCAACTCTTTGATGCGCGCCAGCAACAGCGTGGTAAATTCCTTCACATCGCCGCAGCTGTATACATCGGCCCGTTTGGACAGGCCCAGTGCGTTGATATTGGTGTCGCACTGGATCAGCCTGGCGTTGTCCGGCCAGTAGGCCATGTCGTACTGGGGCAGCGTTCCGAAGGGTCCCAGGCGCGTGCCCAGGGCGATGACCACGTCGGCCTTGGCGATGGTTCGCATGGCCGCCTTGCTGCCGCAGTATCCGATCGGGCCACAGGCCAGGTCATGACCGGCGGGGAAGGTGTCGTTGTGCAGGTAGGAATTGACCACCGGCGCCGTCAGGGTTTCGGCCAGCATACGGACCGCATCCGCGGCATCGACCTGTGAGACGCCGCCGCCGGAAACGATCACCGGGTATTTGGCTTTGACGATGATGTCGGCCGCTTTTTCCAGATCATGCAGGGAACCGGCGCCCCGACGGATAACGGGGGTCTCGTAAATCTCGTCTTCGCAGACGCCGTAGAAAAAGTCCCGGGGAATGTTGAGTTGGGTAGGGCCGTTGAGATTCTTGGCCATGTAGAACGCGCGCCGGGCCAGTTCGGCCATTCGCTGGGGCTGGTTCACCCGAACCTGATAGACAGTCTGTCGTTCGAACATGGCCATCTGGTCCAGTTCCTGGAAACCGCCCGTGCCGATCCCCATGGAGCCGGTTTCCGGGGTCAGGGCCACAACGGGCGAATGGGCCCAGTAGGCCGCCACCATGGCCGATACGAAGTTGGCCGCGCCGGGGCCGTTCTGACCGATGCAGCACTGGGGTTTACCGGTGACCCGGGCCAGGCCGTCGGCGGCATGGGTGGCCGCCTGTTCGTGGGCCACGGGGATGAATCGGATGCCCGCTGCGGGAAACAGATCCAGCGCATCCATGTAAGCCGAACCGACGATTCCGAATACATTTTGCACACCTTCAGCCACCAGGGTTTCCACCAGCGCCTCGCTGGGCGTCATTTTCTGCTTTGCCATGGGTTTCACTCCTTCATACGGGTATTGTTGTTTAACATATCCTTAAAAAACGTAAGGATTACATGGGTATCATTTCCGCACAGGCGGTTTAGGGGCGAAAAATTTTTCGCCTCTACGAGACCTATGGATTCCCGCCGTCGCGGGAATGACAAGCCTGGAACCATTTCACATCCATTTTCGGACGGCGCCGTCAAGTTTTGAGCCCTTCGATCAACTGCTCCACCGCATAATCGAAAAGACGGCGATGCTCTTGCCCTTCCAGAACCGTGTCCTCCAATTTTTTGAACTGGGTCAGTCCGTGCAGCGCTCCCCAGAACATCACAGCCCATTTTTTTGAATCCACAGACCGGAACCGGCCATCTTTGATGCCGGCATGGACGAATTGCTCAATCAACTCGAGGATGCGGCTGCCTTTACGGTCGATGCGCTGCTTCATCTCAGCGCCCAAAATCACCGTGGGAGTGGCCAAAAAATAATTGATGATGTCGAAATAGTCCTTGTGTTCATCGCTGAATTGCAGGTAAGCGCTGCCGGTCCGGCGAAGCTTCTCGTCCGGCGGGGCATCTTCTCCGCCGATGGCATTGATGGTTTTAAAAAGAATGTCCAGGCCCTCTTCCTGCAGCCAGTAGAAAATCTCCTCTTTGCTCTGGTAGTAAAAGTAGATCGTGCCCACGCCCAGCTCCGCCTTGCGGGCGATCTGGCTGATGCTGGTGGCCTGGATGCCCTTTTGAAACAACAAACTCCTGGCGGCCGTAAGAATCTGCCCCTTGCGAGCCTCTTTTTCCCTTTCGCGTCTTTCTTTCAGTCCCATCGTGTTTCTTGCCTGTGATCGATGCTCATCGAAAAATCCATCTATGGAACGAGCATATTTAGCGAGTGTTTGCAGAGCAAATGGTTAACCGGCCATCGGCCGAGCGGTAGCCGAACCAGGGTCGCTGGCGTTTCATGTGGCAGTGCCCGACCGGGCACCAGCGCACCGGATCGGCGTCCGGGACGCGCACCCGGCCGCCGTTTTCCCGGTTTTTTCTTCTGGCCCAGCGGTCGGCGGCTTCTTCATCGGCCGCGTACCCGAAATGATACTGGGTTCGGCCCACGCAGTGTTGATACCCGTAGACCAGTTCACAGCGTTGATCCTGGGGGCTCAACGCTCCAGCTCCGATTTGAGCTGCCGGGCCATGCGCCGCTCGTAAAGTTTCGGCGCCAGACGGCTGACCCAATACCCCAGCTTTCCTACAGCGGTAAGCACCAGCAGATCCTTTTCTCTCTCGGCACCGTGAAAAATAATTTCGGCGGCGTGCTCCGGTGTATCCTGGCTGCCGATGCGGGACTGGGGGTGATGGGTAATCTTGCCGTCGCCCCCCAGTGCTCGATCCTGCAGGTTGGTTTTGACAAAACCGGGGCAGACCACCATGACGTGAACGCCCTGATCCCGGACTTCGCTGCGCAAGGAAGTGAACAGCCCGTGCATGGCGTGCTTGCTGGCGGCATATCCGGTGCGCCCCAGCAGCGGCGCCAGACCGGCAATGCTTTCGTTGGAAATGATCAATCCGCCCCGCTGGATCAGGCTGTCGATGGCCGCCTTGGTACAGTAAAGGGCGCCGAAAAAATTGACCGCCATTACCCGCTCGTACACTTCGATGCGGGTTTCCACAAAGGCGCTGCGCTGGGTGATGCCGGCGTTGTTGAACAGCACATCGACGCCGCCGAAGCGCTCGATGACGGCATCGATTGCCGCCTCGCAGTCGGCGCGCCGGGTTACGTCGCACCGCCGGGTCATGACCGGGTAGCCGGCCTCGCCAAATTCGCGCTCGCACTGCCCGAGTCGGGTTGCGTCCATATCCAGCAGGGCGCAGATCGCTCCGGCCTTGGCAAACCGCCAGGCCACGCCCAATCCGATACCGCTGGCCCCTCCGGTGACGACGACGACCTTGTTGTCGAATGATCGCTTAACCACGATTTCTCCTTCTGATTATAAACGACAGTCCGCCTCGTCCCCCTGTTCTGCCTCCGGCAGTGGTCGCCGGGTAAAGATAAAGGCCGTAGTCAGGCCTGAGATAATGTGCCAGACACCCCACCAGGCCACCAGGATGGCCATGCCGCCCAGGCCGTCGAAAAAGTTGAACACCAGGACCAGCCCCAGGGCCGAATTCTGAATTCCCACTTCGATGCAGGTGGCCCGTGCATCGCGCTCCGGAAGCCTGGCCAGACGTCCGGACCAGTATCCCAAATTCAGGGCCAGGAGATTGTGGACAAACACGGCAAACATCACCAACCCCACATAACGAAGAAAATTGTTCCAGTTGGCGGCCATGGCCCCGCAGACGATAAGGATGAAAAAAATCAGCGAGAAGATCTTGAAAGGGCGGCGCAGGCGGTCGGACAGGTTGGGGAACATGCGCCGCATGACCTGCCCGACGATCAACGGGATACCCAGAATAACAAAAACCGTTATGAACACGTCCATGGGACTGAGGCTGACCTGGCGAAGAATTTCGGCGGTGGCGGGATTGAGGCTGCCCCAAATGGACAGGTTCAAAGGGGTCATGAAAATGGCCGCTATGGTGGAGATCGCCGTCATGGAGATGGAGACCGCACAGTTTCCCTTGGCCAGGTAAGTCATGATGTTGGATACGTTGCCCCCCGGGCAGGCCGCCACCAGGATCATTCCTAAAGCCATGGAAGGATGGGGCCGCAGCGCCAGGGTCAACAGGAAGGTGAGTGCCGGCAACAGGATGAACTGGGCCACCAGGCCGATGCCGGGCGCCTTGGGAGAGACCAGGATGCGCTTGAAATCTTCCAGCTTTAAATCCAGGGAAACGCCCAGCATCATCAGGCCGATGGCGGCATTGATCACCATGAGCCCCTGGGGGTTGAAGTTGAGCCTGACTTGATCGATGGCGAACGGTTCCATGGGGGGTGTCTCCTCAGTTGTCGGTTGATACTCTCGTTAGGCTTTATACGCCCCAACATTCGCCAACGCCATACTCCCCGGGCTGACCGTTGTCGGATCGGTCATCACGTTGATGCAGCAGGTTTTTCCGGAAGCGAAGGCGTCCTCCAGGGCCGGGCGGATATCTTCCGGCTTTTCCACCAGAAAGCCCTTGCCGCCGATGGCCTCGACCATCTTGTGGTAGTCCACCGGCCCGATGAGGGTTCCGGCCTCGATGGCATGACCGATGCGGATCTCCTGGCTGTGGCGAATCATGCCCCAGCCCAGATCGTTGCAGATCACCACCACGATGGCAAGGCCCTTGCGGATGGCGTTTTCGAACTCCATAAAGTTGAATCCGATGCTGCCGTCGCCGTTGAGCAGCAATACCCGCTGGTCCGGATATCTCCATTTGGCGGCAACGGCGTATGGCAGGCCAACCCCCAGACTTCCGAAGATGCCGTAATCCAGATAGCGGCCCGGCGTTTTCACCGTGCGGGTCATGCCCATCCAGGTGGTGGTATCGCCGCCGTCGGCCACCACGATGTCGTCGTCGCGGTCCATGAAGCGGTCCACCTCCCGAGCCAGGCGCAGTGGGTGGATCGGGGTGGCGTCGCTTTCCCATTGCGCCTGGCTGGGCGCTTTGCCGTCGGCATCGGCCTTGCGCAGGGTTTCGATCCAGCCGGCAAACCGCTTGCTCAGGCTGCCTGCAAGGCCCTTGTCGGCAATCATCGTGTTGCAGGCTCCGAGAAAAGCTTTGAGGTCGCTGACGATGGGCAGGTCGATGTGGCGGTTGCGTCCGATCTCTTCGGGCAGGATGTCCACCTGAACCATCCTGGCCGCCGGGTTGAACACGTCGCCAAACATGTAATACAGGGAGATGCGCGTACCGAGCACCACCACCAGATCGGTTTCCAGGTAGGCGGCAAAGGCCCCGCCGGGTCGGATGGCCAGCGCCCCTTCGAAACACTGGGGGTGCGTGTCGGGAATGGTGCCACGGCCGGACAGGGTGGTGAAAATCGGCAGTCCGGTCTGCTCGGCAAAGGAGGTCAGCTCCGCTTCCGCCCCGGCCTGCCAGACGCCGGTGCCGGCGATCACCACGGGTTTTTCCGCAGAGCCGATCATTTCCAGCATCTTTTCGGCGCCGGTCAGGTCCACCGGCTTGGATTCGATCACGGTTTCGATCTTCTTGGCGGTCTGTCTTTCGATAACCGTGTTGAGCACATCCACCGGAAATTCAAGGTACACCGGACCGGGGCGTCCGCTGACGGCGATCCGGAAGGCCATGTCCACAAATTCCAATACCCGCTCGGTTTTCTGGCAGACCAGGGTCTTTTTTACCATGGGAGCGATGACCGGATCCTGGAACATGTCCTGGAGATCCAGTTTTTCCTTGTGCTCCAAACCCACGCAGCCGGCAATCAAAACCATGGGTGTATTGGAGAAAAAGGCGCTGGCCACGCCGGTCAGGGCGTTGGTGAAACCGGGGCCGGCGGTCACCATGGCCACGGCCGGTTTGCGGGTCATCTTGCCCCAGGCCTCGGCCATGAACAGGGCGGCCTGTTCGTGACGGGTGTCAAACAGGGTAATGTCGGTATCTTCCAGAAACTGATAGATGGGGGTGATGTGGCCGCCGCTCAACGTAAAAATGGTCTCCACCTCTTTTTCGACCAGGGCCTCTGCGACAAGCTGTCCACCGGTAACGGTCGTCATGAGTATTGCTCCTTATGCAGTAAAAACGATGTCAATTGCTATGGGTTGAATGCATGCGATCAATGGTTCGAGCGGTTTCGTGAAAAGTTCGAGATCAAGGCTTGCGGTTCCCGAGGAAGGAAGGCGTATTAGCGATACTCCGCACTGACGAGGGAACCGCGTAACGCCGATATCGGGCTTTTCACGGAACTGCTGCTATAATTCCATGAGTTGTCCGCCGGTAATATTGATCGCCTGGCCAGTCATATACGAAGACCGGTCCGAAGCCAGAAACACCACCAGGTCCCCCACTTCCTCCGGACGGCCGATGCGGCCCAGGGGGATGGTCTTGCACATTTCGGCTTCGCGCTCTTCGATAGTGGAATCAAAAAACTGCGCTTCCAGGCCGAAGCGCCACTTCTCCAGGTCCGTGGCAATCTGGCCCGGGCAGATGGCGTTGACGCGCACCCCGTTGCCGGCCAGCTCCGAGGCCATGACCTTGGTCAGCATGATCACCCCGGCCTTGGCGACGGCGTAAGCCCCATTGAACAAGGGGGGCGTCTTGCCGGCCCGCGAAGCCGTGTTGATGATGGTTCCGCCCTCAAGAATCATCAGCGGCAGCAAGGCCCGACTCACCCGGAAGACGCCATGCAGGTTGACATCGATGGTTTTCATCCAGGCCGTCTCGTCGTAGGTGTGCACGGCATTGGGAACCCCGAAGGAAGCGCCGGCGTTGTTGACCAGGATCTGAATTTTTTCGAACCGTTTGGCAACGGCGTCCACCATCCGGGCGATGCTGTCCGAATCGGTGACATCCAGATTGACCGCCATGGCATCCACACCGTGGTCCCTGACGATCTCGGCGACGATGTCGGCCATTTCGTTTTCCGTACCGGTTTTGACAGCCAGTTCCGGATCCGAATCCGGGCCCAGGTCGGCAATGACGATGTTGGCTCCTTCGGCCGCCAGCTTGCAGGCCACGGCATACCCGATGCCGGACCGTTTGCCGGAACCGGTGACGACGGCGGTTTTACCGGAAAGCATCTTCCCCATGTTTCCTCCTGAGCGGTAATTTGGAATTATAGTCGGTTGTCGAGCGGTGTTCGATTTTTGACAACTACTCCAGTTTCGAAACCACGTCAATAAAAAATTTTCAGGTAAAAGGGATTGAACCGACAGCCGGTTTAACGGTAAAAGGGACGCTCGTTCAGAGCGCCCCATTGCGGGGCGCAAATCAGGATCGATGGACCGATGAAAAGCACAGTACCTCCCAAACCGGTTGTGGCCGTTTTCGATTTCGATGAAACCCTCATCGATACCGATGTGGCCTATCAGTTCCTCAATGCGTTTATCAAACGCAGCAAGATGCGGCGGATCGCCTTCGGCCTGCTCATGCCCATACTGCTGCCGTTTTTGTTGAATCCCAAAAGCCGGTCCGTGGCCATGAGTGTGATCTTATGGTGCGCCACCTTTCCCCTGCATGGCAAAACCGGCGCGGATCTGTTTCGCGCGTTCGCCCCCCGCTTCTGGCGGGCGCCGATAAGCGGCCGCTTTTACAACGAGGGTCTGGACGCCCTTGCCGCCCACCGCCGGTTGGGCCATCGCGTGCTGATTCTTTCCGGGTCTCCCCGGCAGCTGGTGAAAGCCGTGCTGGAAAAGAAGCTGAATCCTCCGGTGGAAGTCTTCGGGTCTCAGGTTGTCCCCTTCCTTGGAGGACTCGTTTACCGGCACTATTGTATGCGGGACGGCAAGATCCGGCTGGCCCGGGAAAATGGCGTTTTGAACGAGGGATGGGATTTCGGCTACACGGACAGCGCCCACGACATCCCGCTGCTGTCCCACTGCCGGCACCGTTTTCTCGTCAACCCGTCGCCGCGAACCACCCGTAGAGTAAAAAAGGCGCTGCCGGAACGGGTGACCGTTCTCAACTGGTCCGACACGTCACCAATCGCAACCAAAGGAAAACCATGATGACCATTTACGACTTTCTCGAATCCAACGACATCGCCTACGAACGTCATGACCATCCTCCGGTCTTCACCTGCGAAGATGTCAACCGGCTGGTCCCCTCCCTTCCCGGCTGCAAGACCAAAAACCTGTTCATCTGCGACAACAAGGGCAAAAAGCATTTTCTCGTGACCGTGCCCGATGAAAAATCCGTGGACTTGAAGTCACTGGGGGAAGCGCTGGGGGTGAAACGGCTGCGCTTTGCTTCGGCCAGCCGCCTGGAGAAGCATCTGAAGCTGGAGCCCGGAGCAGTCACCATTCTGGCCGTAATGAACGACACGGCCGGCAATGTTTCCGTGGTGGTGGACCAGGCCATCTGGGATGCCGAGGCCCTGCAGTGCCATCCACTGGTCAACACGGCCACCCTGGTAATCTCCCTGGACAACCTGCGCAAATTTCTGGATGCCGCCGGCCACCCGGCAACGGTAATGGATGTGCCGGCCCGCGATTGAGAAAAGGATAGGATAAAAATGAATTCTTCTTACGGACGGACCGGCATCGCGGATATGGCCCTGGACACGGTGGCGCTGATCGGCATTCCTTTCGACGAGTACTCCAGCTTTATGCGTGGGCCGGCCAAGGCCCCGGCAGTTATCCGCCGGGTGCTGCACAACGGCGCGTCCAATCTTTTCGCCGAGAACGGGATCGACCTCGACGGCCATCCGGGATTTTGTGATTTGGGAGATCTTACCCTTCCCGAAGGCGAAGATGCCATTGCCGCCATTCAAACAGCCATCGAAAAACTCGTCGCAGCCAGGGCGCGCGTCCTGGCGCTGGGCGGTGACCACGCCGTCACCTTTCCAGTGGTGGATGCCATGGCGCGTGTGCATGAAGGGTTGACCATTTTGCACCTGGATGCCCACCCGGACCTTTACGAAACCTACGCCGGCAACCGTTTTTCCCATGCCTGCCCCTTTGCCCGCATCCTGGAAACGGGCCGGGTCAGGCGGTTGATCCAAGTGGGCGTCCGCGGCATGAACGATTTGCAGCGCAGACAGGTGGAAAAATACGGGGTGACCTGTATCGAGATGAAAGATTTCCAGCCGGACATGCCCATGAAACTGGAAGGCCCGCTCTACATCTCACTGGACATGGATGTGCTCGATCCAGCCTATGCACCGGGCGTATCCCACCACGAGCCCGGCGGCATGGCGACGCGAGATGTTCTCAAGCTGATCCAATCGATCCAGTGCCCCATCGTGGGGGCCGATATCGTCGAATACAATCCGGATCGGGATGTGAATGAAATTACGGCCGCGGTTGCGGCCAAATTCCTGAAAGAACTCGCCGGCATCATGCTGCGGCAAAACGTCCGAAGGTCATAGCAGAAAAGCACCACCGGCCACTATTAATCAAGGAGGCGACGATGAACCCAAAACGAACGGCCATCATCATTGGCGCGGTTATTCTTCTCACGCTCGGCGGCTGCGCCACCATCGAGCAATTGATCCAGAAACCCGAGATCACTTTCGACAGCCTGGGCACCCGGGACATGTCCCTGCTGGATGGGACCTTTCTCTTCCGGTTCAACGTGTCCAACCCCAATCCGGTTGGCGTGCATTTGGACGACATCCTCTACGACCTGGACATCAACGGCAAACGCCTGGTCAGCAGCCAGCTCTCCCAGGGCCTCGACTTAGCAGCATCGGGGACATCTCCTTTGGAGATCCCGGTCACCATCAACTACCTGGACTTTTTCAATTCGCTGGCCCAATTGGTGGGCGCCGACCAGTTGGACTACCGCCTCAGCGGTTCGGCGGCCTTGGGACCGTTTCGCATACCCTACAGCTCCTCCGGAAAACTGGATATCCCCAAGCTGCCCGACATCACCGTGGAAAATATCAAAATCGACAGTTTTTCTCTCACCGGTGCCAAGTTGAAGATGACTCTGGGACTGAAAAACCCCAATGCCTTTGCCATGAAAATGGACGGCCTGGAGTACGCAGCCCAATTGGGAGATGTGAATCTGGCGGAGGGCAAAGCCAACATGAGCACTGCTCTGGGTGCCAACGGCCGTTCGCTGATGGACCTGGACCTGAACTTGAACTTTCTGGAGCTGGGCCGAAGCGCCAGAACGCTTCTCTCGGGATCTTCCGCTCCCTGCCGGCTTACCGGAAACATGCTTACGAACACCCCGGCGGGCATGCAAAAGATTCCGTTTGAATTCGATGGGAACGTGCCGTTTACCAAATAAAGGGGAGAAACAAGCATAGATTATGCGAAATGAGATAATATCAGGGAATCGTTTTAAATGCCTCCTTCACGGCACTGCCGATTTCTTCTAATGTATACGGTTTTTGATATACCGACCGGCGCCGATCTCCTGCACTTCTTTTACACGATCTGTTTCTGAAAACCCGCTGGCAACGATGGCTTTCTGACCGGGATTAAATTCAAGTATTTTTCTATAGGTTTCGAGCCCGTCGATGCCAGGGTCCATGATCATGTCCAAAATGAGCAGGTCAACGCTGCTTTCTTTCAGGTATTCAACCGCTTTTTCACCGCTTGAGACCGATGTGACGGTATAATTCAGTTTTTCCAGCATCCCGGATACAATTTCCCGTTGTTCCTGGACATCATCTACAACAAGAACGGTCTCTCCTTTACCCATATATGTTTCAATTGAGGTAAGTGGCCTTAGTCCGGTCGTTTTTTCTCGAGTTACCGGAAAATAGAGCGTGAAGACGGTTCCTTTCCCTTTCTGGCTCCAGACATCAATATATCCCTTATGGTCGGTTACGGTTCCCCACACCACGGTCATGCCCAAGCCGGTTCCACTTCTGCCCATTTTCTTTTTCGTGTAAAACGGCTCGAATATTCTTTCTTTATCCTCAGGCAAAATTCCCTCGCCGGTATCGGATATGGGAAAGACAACGTATTCCCCTTTCTCTACATGACTGTAACCGCTCACTGGCTTGTCAAGGCGGCGATTGGTAGTTGACATACATATCGTACCCCCGTCGGGCATGGCTTCAGCGGCATTGGATACAAGGTTCATTATGGTTTTGGATAAATGGACCGGCGAACCGCAAAGGTTTGAAAGTTCGGTTTCAAAATCTTTTTCCAGTCGGACAGCAGGATAGAATTTTTTCAACTTATGGTATTCCGGTGAATTGAGGTATTCGAAAATGATGTCGTTCAGATTAACGATTTCCGCTACCGCCACGCCTTCTCTCGCCATTGTCAGCAGGTCCTGAACAATGTCCGCTGCTTTCTGACCCGATTTTTGTATGGTCAAAAATCGATCCGGGGCTTTGGCCTTGAAGAAGGTATTGATCGATACCAACATTTATTCCTTGGCCATGAGGGGCGACGTCAGTTTCGTTAAGTCATTGAGACGAATTGACCGGATAGGATTTTCTGTCGTCAGTATAGGCGAACTTTTTTCTGGGTTTAAAGGCGGACACCGGGAAGCTCAGAACAGGGATGAACTGAATTTCCTCCTGGATTCACCACGCGTTGTAGTCCATGGGATCGATGCGGGCACAGCGGATTTTTATGCATCCGTACTCAACAACCTTAAGGCTGCGGGCACCCCCATCCCAACCAATGACATCTGGATGCAGTCTTGGCTTTCCAGCATGGCTATAAGGTTTACACCAAAGACCGGCATTTCGATTTCATCCAGGGACTGGTGCAGGTATAAAGCTCTCCCGCAGGCAGTGGCTTTCACCTTTTAGCTTTCATCTTCTTTGTCCTCAGCACTGATCAGCTATCAGCTACAAGCTCTGCCGCAGGCAGCTCGTCTTTGCGCGAGCCGAATACAATTTATCAATAACGTCATTAAATACCCTGATGGTCAGTTTGATAAAAAACAAAACTGTGCTACACTGGTTTCGTGTAACACGGAGAGGATTGACATGGCTAATCTTACGATAGCGGTAAATGACGACTCCCTAAAAAAAGCACGTATTCGTGCACTGCAAGAGGGTACATCGGTCAACGCACTTTTACAGGAATATCTGGATTCATACTCGGGTGTTCGGCGGACGCAGCAGTATGCTGTCGAAAGAATTCTTATGGTTTCCCGCCAATCCAAATCACGGCGCGGCAGGCGGAACTGGTCACGAGACGAATTGCATGAAAGAAGCTGATGCGCACCTTTTTTGATACCAATATTCTCGTCTATTTGTTCGACGCGGATGCGGGCGAGAAAAAAGAGGCGGCTGCCGCGCTTTTTCAATAAGAAACTGCCGCCGTCAGAGCATTGCTGAGCACACAGGTTTTGCAGGAATTCTATGTGGTTGTCACGAGAAAGCTTCAAGAACCTTTGGAACCGGAAACCGCCGAGGGCGTTGTTCGGGATCTGTCCTGCCTGCCATTGGTAACAATCAATTCCGACAACGTCATATCTGCTATTGGCCGGAGTCGAAAAATGATGCTTTCATTCTGGGACGCACTCATCATTGATACCGCCCTTGTTGGCGGTGCATCCCGACTAATTACGGAAGACCTGCAACATGGTCAAGTCATAGACGGCTTGCAGATTGAAAATCCTTTTTTGAATGATATGCCCAAACCTTGACAATGTCAGCAGTCCAGATCGGCAGCACTCGCTCCTTGACCGAAATCATAAAACCTGAAACCTAAAACGGTCTTTTACTGCTTTCAGCTTTCAACTTTGAACTTCTTTGTCCTCAGCACTGATCGGCTATCAGCTACGAGCTACAAGCTCTGCCGCAGGCAACTCGTCTTTGCGTGAACCAAATCGCCACTGAAATAATTCTCCGGTGGAGAAAAACAGCATTTTTAATCCTAATCTCAAATGGTTAACCTACCCTAACCCTAAAACCCACCCAATCAAAAATCCCCTTCAATTTAATGCCACGCTAACAACTCGAGGGTATATAAGACGATTCTTGGTCATTTTACCCGAACTGGAGCGGTAATCCAGGCGGCGGAGCTATGTTTAAGTTCAACGGTCGAAGCCGAGAGCAGATTGACTGATGGCGGATATACAAAAGGCATAAAATCATGCCCCCTGTCCCCAGCTATGAGCTACGACCTATCAGCTCTGCCGCAGGCATCTATGGGAAACACAGGATAACAGCACCGTCCCTGCCCCCCATATTATATGACAATAGACACTTTCAAGACTATCGTTCGCAAAGATTTTATTAAGAATCTTTCCGTACTGATGACAGGCACGCTGATCGCGCAGACAATAACAATCGCTGCAGCACCGGTTCTGACTCGACTGTTTTCCCCTGAAAATTTCGGTTTATTGGCATTACTGACTTCGATCATTGCGGTTATAAGCCGCATCAGTTCCCTTTGCTACGAAAGGGCAATCGTAATGGCCCCTGAACCCGAAGACGCCCTGAATGCAGCCGCCTTGTCGCTTGCCGTGCTGGCTGTTTTTTGTTTTTTGACGTTCGCGATTATAATTGTTTGCAAGAATACGATTGTAGGCCTGGCTGGCAACCCGGAACTTTCAGCTTGGATAATGCTCATTCCCCTTGGAATTCTAATTTATGGCTTGAATACCATCATCCATCGTTGGCGTCTTCGAAACAAAGCGGTTCGTTCCATCGCCATGGCGCGTACCAGTGAATCCCTCATTTCTGCCTTGATAAAAATAGGTACAGGGTTTGTGATCGGTGTTTACAGCGGTGGACTAATCGCAGGTTTTTTTTGTGGGTTGTTGGTTTCCTTGATGGTTCTTTTCTTTCAACCCGATCACCTGAATTTGATAAATTGGAGGGATAGCATTTCTTTAAATCGTATCAAAGCGGTAGGCGCTGAATATCGGGTACTCCCCTTATTCGCAAGCGGGAATGCTTTGATCATGGTGCTTTCCCAGCATTTTCCGGTGCTGCTGTTTTCATCCTTGTTCTCTCCCGCGATTGTGGGTTTTTACAGTCTTGGCCAGAGGATGCTGAACCAACCGGTAACCGTAGTCGGCGATTCGCTAAATAATTTGTATTTTCAGAAAGCAGCGGAGGAATTGGCACGGGGAGGGGATATCCTCCGCAGCTACAAAAGAATCACTTTAACACTTTTTCTTATAGGGCTATTGCCCTTCACCATACTTTCGATAGCCGCAAAACCCATTTTTGCAATTGTATTTGGCCAGCAGTGGATAGTGGCCGGTTTGTACGTCCAGATCATGACACCTCTTTTTTTTGTGATGATCGTTAGGATACCCTCGAATGTTGTGTATGAGGTATTTCGCAAGCAGAACATCAAACTGGTTTTCAGTGTTTTGAAATTGATTTTAACGATATCTGGTGTTCTGTGTGGTTACTCTCTGTTTAAAGAACCGGTAGTTGTTATTGGTATCTTTGTCTGGATCAATATTGCTGTGGATATTGCGGTCTGTATGGTAGCCTACCGCATAGTTAAGTCAGGTCGATTGAAAACTGGCGGGAAATTATCGATCACCTTATGAATTCGGAATACGATTATCTTCTGAATGCTTTCAGCGATAACGGCCGCGTTCTCGTATAAGAGTCATCCCAAATGGCACCCAAACCACTATTTGTATTTTCCCTGCCCCGTTCCGGTTCAACACTGTTGCAGCGTATTCTGGCTTACCACCCTGACATCGCGACAGTGTCCGAAACCTGGATCTTGCTGCCTTTAGCCTATACCTTGAAAAGCAGCGGAATATTTGCAGAGTATAACCCCCTTTCCCAGTTCAGAGCGCTGGAAGCCCTTTACGGAGAACTCCCTGGCGGGAAAAAGGATTATCACAAAGCCATCAAGGCTTTTGCAGACACGATATACGCAAAACTTTCCGGCAACGAATCCCGCTATTTTTTAGACAAGACGCCCCGATATTATCTGATTCTGGATGAAATTGCAGACATTTTCGAAGATTCCAAAATGATCTTCCTTTTCAGACATCCCCTGGCGGTTCTGTCATCAATGATACAATCTTTTAATGGTGGACGGCTCGGGGATTACCGTCACCATATCGATGCCGTAGAAGGCCCCCATTTGCTGGCCGCAGGATATCGAAAATACGGTAATTCCGCCATTGCCGTCCAGTACGAAGACATGGTCTCCCGCCCGGATGACACAATCCAGCGCCTTTGTGGCTATCTTGAAATTGAATACGTCCCCTCTATGGTGGCAGATTTTAACCGGGTACAACTCGGCGGTGTCATGGGAGATACTATCGGTTCCAAACAATACAACAATGTCGAGACCGAGACCCGTGAAAAATGGAAAACAGTTTTTGGCACCGTCTATCGCCGCAATTATGCACGACGCTACATCAACGCATTGGGACGAAGCACCATAAACACGCTTGGGTATAGCTTGGACGGCATTCGCGATGAAATTGATACGATCCAGCCTGTCGCAAAGGGGGCGTTCAAAGATCTGGTTTACCAGTTCTGGGGCAAACTCATGAGTGTTTCCGATATGCCGGCTTTTATAAAAAAGGAGTCGGATCTAAAGAAAGACCGCTTAAAAACAAGGAATGTCCACTACTACAAATAGCGCGAAGATGGTACGGACTGCAAGGCTCGAAGTAGTAAAATAATGATAAAAAAAATCTTTTTAACCGCCTTCTTGACCGTTTTCGTATTGGAACATGTTTTTCCCGGCATATCTATTTCTATCCTTCCTGGCGTTAATCTGCAAAACGTCATTCTTTTTTCATGTGGTGTTTTCCTGCTCATCACTGAAGTTGCATCCGGACGACTCATTCATAAATCCATACCAACTCTCTTTTTTAGCACATTTATAATCATCTGGTGCCTTATCAGTTTTTGCTATGGGCGTTTATCAGGTGTTGTAGCTGTCCCCCCTCTTATGGATCATCTACGTGATTTTAAATCACAGTTGATCGTACCCATAATCTTTTTTATTTTTGGCTTTCTTCTGTCTGACAGCGAGAAGGAAAGCCGTGCCAATCTGGTGATCATAATTATTGTATTTTCGATTATTAATTTCCTCTCATTAACTAATCTGTTCGGGGTATCCGGCGGGTATGAAATCCATGAAAGCAACAGGTTCAGGACAGTTTTGGGCAACCCCAACAAGGTAGCCTATTATTTCTGTCTCCTTCTTCCATTTATCTATCATTTATTCTGTCATTACCGTAAAGTAGCGGCAAAAATATTCTTTATCAGTCTCTTAGTATCAAGCGCTGTGTTTATCCTGCTTTCCGGTTCTCGGGGCGGATTTATCTGCATGGCTCTCATTCTTTTCTATATCCTGATTGTATCCAGGAACTACGCTTTTTTAGCAGCTCTTATAGCGGTTTCCCCATTTGTACTCTGGCTTTTGTGGGACAATACAAATCTCGGCGTTACATTTGAGCGTTTCGCCCCTATTCTCAGCGGTGAAATGGAGTCCTCCACAACTGGCCGTTTTACCATCTGGCTCGCACTGTGGAATGTGTACACAGCTAATTTCACCACAATATTATACGGCGTCGGTGCAAACCTCATCACTTCGGTTGGGTTGAAATCCGCTCCACATAACATGTACCTCAAGGTTTTGGTTGAATATGGGTTAATTGGATTTTGTATTTTTGGTTTTTTCCTCCTTCGAATTCTTCATGCCATTATTTCTAAAAAAAAAGACGCCAAATCGGACTTAATGCCAATTATGCTGCTTTCTTCTCTGGTAATTTGCATTGCATGGTGTTTCACAACACTTGTTGGAATAATGGATATGGTTAGTTTTACCTATGGCTCCGCACTAGCATACTACCTTCACTATCGTAAGCTGTAGGCTAATACGCAGTTTGACGCCACTCCTCAACACGTATACCCTATCGAAGCCAGCTGATTGAGTGACATGACGCGAATTATATTGACATCATGCTCCTGGAATCCATCCAGTGTGGAAAAAAACCACCTTATGGCTCATGCCCTATCAGGAAATGGCGCCGATGTAAAAATCCTGAATCTTTATCATGAGACGGGGCAACCAAAAGCTTATGTAAACCGGTTTGGCGAATGGATTAACTATTGGGTTGATTACGGTGTTCAAGGGCGTTTGTTTAACGGCAAAACAAAAATCGCGAAGCTTATGAACAATCTCCGAATAAGTTTTGCTTTTTCAGTGCGCCTGATTAAATGGTGTCTTAGGTTCAAACCGGACTGCCTTATCCTGTCCCGCGGGGCGCTCGAAATGAGCATTCCGAGCATTGTGATTTGCCGTATATTCGGGGTAACACTCATCGGCAGCATAATGGAGTACGGCCCAGCACTGTCTGGTTACAAGCATATCAACTCAAGGCTGGAATGGTGTTTTCTGACACGTTTCTGCGAGGCTTATTTTCTTATTAGCCATTATCTTTTTGATATTCTAAGTGAAAAAAGAGCAAGCATGTACCTTCCTGTGCTAATTGACAAAAATTCGCAGGAAAACCACCAAAATGGTGAAACGCCTAAAACCATAAATCCAAGCCTATCTCCCTTGGCCGAAAATCAGAAACCGATTTTTCTCTACTCTTGCTCAAAAAATTATGAAAGTTTATTGAAATTCAGTTTAGACTCCCTCTCTTTGGTCCATGACGATTATATCGTTGCAGTCACCGGGCACTATTCCGAACACGAACAAAATATATTAAAAGCCTATACTAAAAAAATTGGCATTCAGGACAATGTCTTTTTTACAGGGTATCTTAGTGAGCTTGAGCTCGATGCCTTGGAGTACAGATCACAGGCACTGCTCATCCCGTTGCTTCCCGAGGCTCAGCATAAGGCGCGGTTTCCCCAGAAATTGCTGCATTACATGTTGAAAAAGAAGCCGGTCGTAACAACCGATGTGGGGGAAATTAGCAGCTTTTTCAAAGACAAAGATACGGCCTATATATGCAGGTCAGTTACTCCGGCAAATTATGCCGAAAAAATATGTGGCCTCTTGCAAAACCCGTCAGAGGCTTCGGCTGTAGGCGAAAGAGGTTCTCGTTTCGTCCAAAAAAATTTCGACAACATGCTGTGGGGAGAAAGAATGATCGCGTTTATCCATGCGGTTCTCAAAAATCCGGCCGACGGAAAATCTGAATGAGAAAGAAGAAAGTATGCATCATATCTCCTGCGGTGTACCCGCTGTTGAAAAAAAGCAAAAAGATCCAAACGGCAGGCGGGGCCGAGGCTCAGTTGCTGACATTGGGTTCAGGGCTGCACGAAAAGGGGTTCGACGTCCACTACATCGTGGATGACTTCGGTCAGAAGACTGTTGAAATAATCCGTGGTGTTGCCGCGCAAAAGGTACCCTTGCGCTATATGGGGGGGAAAAACCGTCATATCGTGGTCGACTGGGCAAGGCTTCTACTGGTGTTGAAACGCATCCATGCCGATGTCCACTTAATCAAACTGCCCAGGAATTTATTGCTGCCTGTGGGACTTTTCAGCCGTCTTTTCAGGAAAAAGCTGATTTTCATCGGCCAGATCGACAATGATGTCGACCCGGAATTCATCAAAAAGAACGAAAATCTGTACTCCTACCTGTTTTTTAAAGCCGGCTTGGCTTTCGTGGATTTTATCGTGGCCCAGAATGAAAATCAGAAAGCCGGTTTTGCAAAAGCTTTCGGCAAACGTTCACGGGTGATCAAAAGTTTTCTTACCCTGCCTGAAGCCGAAGGCAAAACCGATAAGGGCTACGTGCTGTGGGTGGGGAACGATCTGCCCAAAAAACAGCCTCACTTTTTTGTTGAACTCGCCAAGCAGCTTCCGCAATACAGGTTCAAAATGATCATGTCCCGTACAGGCTATCAGTTCAGCCTTCCCATTATCGAACAGGCCGGACAGGTGCCCAACCTTGAGTTCCTGGGTTTCGTTCCGTTTTCTGAAATCCATGAGCACTTCCAAAAAGCCAGCTTGTTTGTCAGTACATCAAAGAGGGAAGGCTTCCCCAATACCTTCCTGCAATCCTGGCAGTATGAAACACCCGTGGTCAGCCTTTCTGTCAATCCGGACAGCGTGATCGACCGATTCGAGCTGGGGGAGGTCTGCTGCACCTTCGACCGTCTATGTGAACAAGTCGATCAGTTGATGCATGATGAATCAGAACGGTGCCGGAGGGGTGGAAATGGCAAAAAATACGTCAATCAAAACCATTCCGTTGAAATAGTGCTGGAACAATACCTTTCCGTTTTTAACGAACTGGGGGTCTAAGCCCGTATGCATTTGAAGCATATGCAGCGTTTTATATTTTTTATTTTCTTATTATCCTCTCTTCTAATCGTAAGCACCATAGCCGGTGCTGCAGATTATTTTGTGGATGATCGCCAGGGAAATGACAGTCTGCCGGGAACCTCATCGGAAAACGCCTGGAAAACCATTTCAAAAGTGAACCAGTCAGCGTTAAAGGCTGGGGACCGGATATGGTTTCGGCGCGGCGGCAGTTGGGAAGAGACGCTTGTCGTTCCAAGTTCCGGTATGCCCGGATCCCCGATACTGTTCTCTGCTTACGGCATAGGCCCCAACCCAAGAATAAAATGCTCGAATACCTTTTCGTCCTGGCAGCTATTTAAAGACATCGACGGAAAAAAGATATGGAAGGGAGATCTCCAGGGGCCAAAAAATTTTATCATGGGGGCGATCAGGAATGGAAAGCGGGTGCCACGATATTACCCGTATAATGTGGAAAACAATCCGTGGACCCTGCCGGCAAGCTACACCGATATGGCCGAAGGATGCTTTCTCGGGAAACGGAAGGAGTTCTTTTTCCGTTGGGACCAGGGGAATCCAGGATCGATGGAAATTGGCCAACGCATTTTTGGCATTTATATTAAAGAAAAGCGACATGTCATCATCGACGGCATTGATGTCTACGGTCCGGGTCGATATCTCTCCTGGAAAAAAACCGGCGGGGCAGGCAGCCGGCAAATTCTTATCGATAACAGTCATAATATAACTATCCGCAATTTGGTTTTGTCTCATCACCACTGGGGCGGAGCTGCTATTGTAAAAGGTTCCAGCCATTGCACTTATGAAAACGTTAAGGCATTCGGACACCGGAGCACCGGTCTCTATTTTTGGGATGCCGGACCTGGAAACAGCGCAGTTCAGTGCGAAGTTCACAATTGCGGAAATGTGGCAAGCGATAGCGGCGACATGGGCCTCATCGGTATATTCAAAACACCGGATGTACGTATCGAGCAGTGCTATGTCCATAACAACGGCCATCCAGGGATAGAACGTATCGATGCTGCCATTTCCTATGTCCAAAGCCCAGATGGCTTTGTATCAAGAACCCACGTCCAAAATGCCGGAGGGACTGGCATACAACTGGCCGAGAACTCGGACAGGTGTGAAGTCAACTATAGCATCATCGATAGCTGGTGTGAATACGGATGCACGCTTCAAAGGAATCATACTTTGGGAGGTATCCGTATCGGCGGTGGTGGCCCGTCCACTGCAACCGGGATTTGTCTTTACAACAATCTTTTCATTAATGGGGGGGGAAACGGACAGTGGGCCGCCCTCCGCATACTGAACAGGCCCAACAGAAGCCTAACAGTGAAGAACAACATCTTTCACAACAATAAGGGAATCTATGAAATGTTTGCCCAGTCCAAAGACAATTTTTACGGGTGGGACTTTTCGAACAACGTTTATTTCAGGCTAACAGGGACGGCCATCAGGTTTCTCGACCGTGAATATGATCCCATTCATATTATCGGTGATCACAAATTCATTTATGCCCTTTCTCTTAAAACTGAAAAAGAATCCATGGCTGTAGACCCCCTTTTGAATTACAAGCATAGGGCACTGAAAGCGCAATCTCCATGCATCGATAAGGGTGCAGACATAGGGCTTTCAGTGGATTTCAATGGGAACGTGGTGCCGTTTGGAGAAGGCGTGGATATCGGTCCTTTTGAGTTTCAGAAATAAATCGCCGAACAGGCGGTAAAATATGAGGATTGCAGACATCCTTTGTGGGTTGTGAAGGCGGAAAACAATCAGGAATGAATCATCGGATCGAATGGATAGACAATGCGAAAGGCATTGGAATCGTATTGGTTGTTTTGGGCCATGTTATCGTCGGCATGCGCGGATCGGGCTTGATCGACAATGCCCACTGGGCAATGGACATTAAATATATTCTTTACAGTTTCCATATGCCCCTATTTTTTTTCTTGGCGGGATTGAACGTAGAAAACAGCTACCGAGCCAAAGGCGCTGTTGGTTTTATTAAGACCAAGCTTCTTACGATCGCCTATCCCTATCTTTTGTGGTCATTTATTACCGGATCAATACAGATACTTGGGAAAAAATATGTAAACAGTGACCTTGCCTACATTGATCTCCTCTCCATAATATGGCGGCCATTACCAGATCAACATTACTGGTTTCTTTATGTTTTACTAATGATGTTCGCTGTATACCTTCTGGTTGAAAAGATCATTAACAAAAAATCCGTTTTGCTTTACCTGTTTTTGGGTATACTTTTTTACTTTATCCCTATCCATTCCGGAGTACGTGTAATCGACAAGTTTGATATGAATATGATTTATCTGGGGTTAGGGATTCTGTATGCAAAACATGTCGGAGTCGGAAGCGTAAAGTACAAAAGTAAAAAGGCGGTGGGAGGGGGGCTTATCCTGCTTTTCTTCGGTTTTATTTTCTTATTGAATGTTGGCAATACCAACCGTTTGTGCGGTCTTATGATAGCCCTGACAGGTGGCGGAGTTGTCGTTTTCGGCTCCATGTTGCTTGATCACAAACCATTGGGAACATATATTCAGCAAATTGGGAAAGCGTCACTTCCCATCTATTTGGCACATGCCATTTCAGGAAGCGGGATTAGGATTATTCTTCAAAAAGGTTTAGGATTGGAATCAGCCGCTCTACACCTTATCGCCGGTGTTATTTTGGGTACTGCTATCCCTTTCCTGTTATACAAGTCGGCCAACTACATGAATGTACCATACTTGTTTACACTGAAATCAAGGTCTTGAAAGTAACAGATTGAAACTGTACTCCAAGTATTTCTAGAAACTGATTATGAGAGATTTTTTTTGTATGCTTAAAAATGGGAAATATCGAGCTTTCCGAAATATACCTGTGGGTTGGTTGCTTCAGGCGATTCATTCAACGGATCTGTCAGAACGCTTGTTTCGGATTTTGTTTGAAATTTTAATGCTTCTTGTTGTCTGGTACTCTTTGTTTCAAGGAATGAAATATTCTATTTTATATGCATTTGGTATTTCCCACACTGTATGCTGGCTGCTGACAGGAAATTTTTGGGTGTATATGCTGGATAGTTTTCTATTAGTTAAAAACCCAGGTATAGAAAATTTAATCGAATTTTTGAAAAAGAGTAAAAGGGCTTTTGCTGTTCTTGATTGCTGTGACGCCATTTTGGTTTACGGAAGTATGTGTCGAGGGATGTTTCATATACGGAGCGATCTGGACCTGAGGATTGTCCGCCGTAGTGACTCCAAAAGAGGAGTTGTTGCTTTATTAATAGGGTTATTTTTTCGGATTTATTCCTTTTTTAAAATCATTCCGGTTGATTTGGAAGTTGTAGACAGCATGGCCTTTCTTCATCATCAAATGCGCGATGACGAAGTTCCCATTGTTGTATACCACCGACCTGGGTCTTCGCTTGACATCTCTGGGCAGAGTTTTGATGACGTTGTCAGGAATCCGGATTCTGTGTTGAAGGAAAATGGCGCATAGCTTTAAAATTTTAAGCCTTCACTGGGGATTTTCCTTGGGCGGTGTGGGTAAGTATGCCCTGCTGATCGACGATGTGTCGAAAGTAGCCCCTTTAGAAATCGTCAGTGTTTGCGTTTTAGATACAAATTGGTATAGCGACCTATCCGGCCTTAAACGGTTGGGTGCCAGGTTAATCCCGATCCAATCCCGTTTCGATATTTCATGGCTTCCTAAGGTCGCCAGACTGATACGCAGGGAAAAACCAGACATTATTTTAAGTCATGGTTTCAACGGCCATTTCGTTTCCCTGGCTTCTACCCTGATGGCGGGAAAAAGAATTACACGAATCTGTTCCTACCACGGACTCTACCATGCCACCACTCGGGGGCGTCGCGTTTTTGAAAAGGCAATCAACCTTTTCACTGAGCATTTCATTAGACGCAGGACTTTGGGGGCCGTAGCTGTGGCGCAATATTCAAAGGACTACCTGGTCGGCAATAGAGTCTCCAGCTATAAAATCCAGGTCATCCACAACGGCATCGAGGATGAAGGGCCATCGCCAGAAGCGCGCAAAAAACTGCGCCGTGAATGGAACGTCGGTCAAGATGAAGTGGTGATCGGGGCAGCCTCTCGACTCGACCCGGTCAAAGGCCTGGAGTATGCAGTTGGCGCTGTTGCAAAACTTGCCCGTAAGATGCCGCAACTTCGTTTCGCAATCGTCGGAACAGGTTGTAGTGAAGCACATCTTAAAAAAAAGGTGAATGCATTGGGGCTTAATGAAAATGCATTCTTTACGGGCTTTCGATCCGACATTATCGATTGCCTGGAGGCCTTCGATATCTTCGTACTGCCCTCTCTGGCGGAATACCATTCCATTGCATTGCTGGAGGCCATGCGTGCCGGCAAGGCCATTGTGGCCACGGATGTTGGCGGCAACACCGAATCGGTTCGGCATGGCAAAGAGGGGTTGATCGTGCCGCCGGCCGATGCCGATGCATTGGCTGATGCGCTTGGACGATTTATTGCCGACGAGAAACTGCGAAAAGCATTGGGGGATAACGCACGCAGTCGCTTTGTCACCCATTTCACTGTTGATGTGATGGTCAGAAAAACAGCGGACTGGCTTCAAGGCTGCGCGGCAATGCGATGAAAATCCTTTTTTGCATTCATGACTTTCATCCCCGCAACCTTGCTTTGCAACCCTGGTTGACCATTCACCGGGTCGCCAAAGGGTTGATCGAATTGGGGTGCGACTGTCATGTCCTGACTGACTGCGGCGGTGAGGAGTCCATCGAAGGGATTCATATCCACCCAGTTGACAGCCTGCGGGGCACGAATACCAGTCAGGTGACCGCTTGCCTGAAAAAGATTCGGCCCGAGGCCGTTATTGTCTCCGTCACGCCTTTGAGTTTGGTAACAACCGGTTGGTACCGGGCACTGCCCAATTACCGGGCCTTTGCTTTTCTTTCCTACCCCTTTTACAACCTTCGCGAAACCGTCAACGCTATTCCGCACTTGGACAATGGAGACCGATGGGCTTACGGGCGCCACCAGTTGATCCCGCCGCCGCTTTGGCGGAATGCATTGAACCGTTTTTTTCACGGAGCCTTCTGTCAATCGAAGCGTAGCGGCGATCGCATTGCCCCATCAGAAGAATCCAGCTTTTGTGTTTACCCGATTCCTCCGGGCATTGACAAAGAGCGATGGTTTCCTGCCACGGATGACAAAAGCGTCGAGAATCAATGTTCCTTTTTATACACAGGGACGCCCTCTTCCATCCGTGGATTCAACCTTGTGCTTGATGCGTTTAAGAAATTGGGACGTGTCGATGTCCGACTGAAAATTATGGCGCGGGGGGGCGACGGCCACACACACCGCGCTATTCAGCAGCATGCGGAAGGGCTGCAAATTCAGGAGCGGATAGAAGTTTCAACGGGATGGGCCTCCCAGGACGATCTTCGCCAGGCGATATGGGATGCGGATGCCGTCCTGCTGCCGTTCGTTCTCGTTCCGTCGGAACTGCCCGTCACGGTGATGGAAGTGATCGCCTGCGGCCGGCCGGTGATCGTATCGGATATCGATGGGTTGCCCGAAGCAGGGAGTGGCTGCACCCTCGTAGTTGAACAGGCCGATGCCGACAGCCTGGCCGATGCCATGCATCGGTTTTGCGAAGACAGGACATCCCTGATGAAAACCTTCCGGTTTACCGAACGTCGAGAAAGGATGCTTTCCTGGAACAGCGTTGCTAAAAGCTGGTTGGACGTGTTGCGCGAAGAAGGCCATGCGTCCTGACGCCGGACCGGGGGTGATCTTTATTACCGGTACGGATGGCTCCGGCAAAACCCATCTGGCCAACGTACTCAAGGCGTCCCTTGCTGGCCGTGGATATCGTGCCGAAGTGGTCTGGTCGCGGTTTCAGAATTTTCTCTCCAAACCTTTCCTGGCGCTTACACGACTGTCCGGTCACAATTATTACCGCATAATCGATGGGGTCCTTTTCGGGTTCCACAATTTCCAGAACTTGGGTCCGCTGCGGTGGCTGTTCGCAATCTTGCAGGCCATCGATGTCAACATCGGGACGTACCTGAACATCACCCGCAAGAAGCGGAATGTCGATGCCCTGATCTGTGAGCGCGGTCCCTGGGACACGCTTTGCGATGTCATGGTGGACACCGGCCTGCGAATTTCGCCGCAAAGCCTTCTGGGCAGGATGTTTCTTCTCCAGGCGAAAAAGGCCGGGGCGGTTGTCCTGATCCGGAGATCACCGGCCAACGTCTTTGCTACCCGTCCGGAACTGCAGCATGATTACAAGCTGAATGCCAAGATCAATAGCTACGACTACCTGGCTGACCGGGAAAACTGGACGGTGATCGAAAACAACAGCTCTCTTCAACAGACGGAATCGGCTCTCATACAGTCCCCCGTTTTCCATCGTTTACTCCAAATCAATCCCCGATGAAAATTTCCGTTTTGATATTGACGCTGAATGAAGAAATCAACATCGGCGCCTGCATAGACAGCCTTGCTTGGTGCAATGATATCGTTGTCCTGGACTCCTTCAGCGAAGACCGGACCGTCGATATCGCCGAAGCAAAAGGTGCCAGGGTGTTCCGGCGCCGGTTCGATGATTACGCCAGTCAGCGCAACTTCGGACTGAAAGGCATCACCTACTCGCATCGATGGGTGCTGATGGTGGATGCCGATGAAATCGTTTCGGATGGTCTGGCACGGGAGATTGAGGCGATAGACGAAACGGTAGGGCATGTGTGCATGTATTGCATGCGCCGCAAGGACTTTTTCAGAGGAAAGTGGCTTCGCCGCAGCAGTGGCTATCCGACGTGGTTCGGGCGGCTGGTTGTACCGGGAAGAGTTGTTGTAAAACGGGCTATCAATGAGGAATACCATACCGACGGTGAAACCGCATTACTCCAACACCACTTGTGGCACTATCCCTTTCGCAAAGGGATGGCGGCCTGGTTGGACAAGCATAATCGCTACTCTTCCATGGAGGCGGAAGCACTCGGCCAACGTTACGAGCCCCTCCCTGTTCACAATCTTTTCTCCCGGGACCCGGTGCTTCGGCGCAAGGCAATCAAACGATGGGTATATCGGCTGCCCATGCGACCGCTTATCGTTTTTATAGGGCTATACTTTGTAAAACGGGGCATTCTCGATGGGGCGGCCGGATTGTCGTTCTGCCTGCTGCGCGCTTTTTACGAATACCTGATCGACCTGAAAGCCATCGAACTATGCATGAAACGGCTGAATCAGCCATTTTAGGTCGCCATTTATCCGATGCAATTTTCCATTGTCACCACCGTACTGAACAGCGATAAAACCATCGGCCAATGCCTTGCAAGCGTGCGCTCCCAGACCGTCCTCACGGAGCATATCGTGGTCGACGGCGGGTCAACCGACGGCACGCTGGCCGTCGTGGAAAAAGAGGGTGGCCATGTGGCGAAAGTCATCTCGGAGCCGGACAACGGCATCTATGACGGGATGAACAAGGGCATCCGGATGGCTTCCGGTGATGTTGTCGGAATATTGAATGCGGATGATGTGTACGCCGCCCCGGACATCCTCGAAAATGTGGCCGATGCCTTCAGGGACGCAGCTGTCGATGCCTGTTACGGCGATCTGGTCTACACCGATTCCCGGAACCTCGGGCGGGTGGTCCGATACTGGAAGTCGGTGCCCTACGATATCAAACGGTTTTACTGGGGGTGGATGCCCCCCCACCCCACCTTTTTCGTACGGCGCCAGGTTTACCGGCAATACGGTCTTTTCGATCTGAGCCTGGGCTCCGCCGCCGATTATGAAATCATGCTGCGTTTTCTGCTGCGCTACCGGTTGCTGGCCGTCTACCTGCCGACAGTCATGGTGCGCATGCGGTCCGGCGGCGTCAGCAACCGGACGCTGAAAAACCGCCTGCTGGCCAACTGCAATGATCGGGCTGCTTGGCGCGTCAATCGTCTGAAACCCTATCCATGGACCACTGTGCTGAAGCCGTTGCGAAAAATTGGCCAGTTTTGCAAAAAACCGGGCCATAGCGGTTTTCAATTCAACCGAGATCCGAAAATAAAAGAGTGACCTTCATGCAACCTTCCTATCCCGGCGACAACCGTCAAGCCTGGCAACATGCGCTCTGGTTTGCATCGTATCTGCTGCTTCTGGCGGCAATGTTCCATTCCGCCATCGCGTTCATGCTCCACATGTGGAACAATGACGATTTTACCTACTGCTACCTCGTGCCCGCGATTGTCGCCTACCTGATCTGGGAAAATAAAGTGCGCTTGCGAAAGGCCGTAACAAGGCCCACCTGGGCCGGATTCGGCCTGATCCTGCCCGGCATCCTTTTTTTCTGGATGGGAGATCTGGGGGGAGAATACACCCTTCTCTACTTGTCTTTGTGGCTTATCGTGGTCGGCCTGTGCCTGCTGCATTTTGGAGCTGAAAAGCTGCGGGTGATTCTGTTTCCCATCCTCTTTTCATTGACCATGTTTCCCCTGCCGGCGTTCATCAACAATCGTCTGTCCCTGAATCTCAAGATGATCTCTTCGTTCATCGGCGTCGAAGCCATGCAATGGATGGGGATGAGTGCCTATCGGGAGGGCAACGTGATCGACCTGGGCTTCACCCAGCTTCAGGTGGTCGATGCCTGCAACGGGCTGCGATACCTGCTTCCTCTGATTTTGATGGGGTTGCTGGTGGCCTATTTCTCCAAACTGGCCATGTGGCAAAAAATCGTCCTGGTCCTCTCTTCGATTCCCATTTCGATTCTGGTCAACGGCCTCCGAATCGCATCGGTGGGATTGCTCTATCCCATCTGGGGGCCGCAGGTAGCCGAAGGATTTTTCCATGATTTTTCGGGTTGGCTGATTTTTATGGTTTCCCTTGGCATCCTGCTGGTTGAACTGTGGCTGCTCAAGAAGATCTTTCCCGGTGCCGGCGACGATTCGGTGGCAGGGCGACCGGGGAACGGGGAGCGCGCGGAATCGAAGCCGAAGGAAGAGTTCGGTTCACAAAAACCCATTGCAGGCGAACAGGGCCAGGCCGGCGGCGTCAAAGGACTGCTGCCGCATGCTGCGTTGGCCCTGCTTCTGCTGGCCGCCACAGCCGCGCTGTCCCAGGGGATCGAGTTCAGGGAGAAAATTCCCATCAACAAAGCCCTCAATCAGTTTCCGTCTCAGATTGGCATGTGGCAGGCCAGGAGCCAGGCCATGGAACAAAAAATCATCGATGCCCTCGATCTGGACGATTACCTCATGATGGACTATCGGGGCGATAGCGGCAAAAACGTCAATTTCTATGTGGCCTACTACCAGACTCAGCGCAAAGGCGAATCCATCCACTCGCCGGCCAGTTGCATGCCCGGCGGCGGCTGGAAGTTCAAGCAGTCCGGGAAAACCACTGTGACGTTAAGCGACAACACCAGTATGCCGGTAAATCGGGCCTTTATGCAAAAAGGCGAATCCAGGCAACTCTCCTACTACTGGTTTCCCATGCGCGGCCGTATCCTGACCAACGCCTACCAGATGAAAATCTACAATTTCTGGGACGCCCTGACCCGCCAGCGCACCGACGGCGCATTGGTACGGCTGGTTACGCCACTGTACGGGGATGAATCGGTGGGATCGGCCGAGGCGCGGCTGCAGGCTTTCATGGGGGATGTGGTGCCGGTGCTCAATCAATTTCTCCCGAAATAGCTTATAGCTCGTAGCTGATGGCTGATGGCTGATGGCTGATAGGAAATTTTGTCTTATTAGCGATATGGCTCACGAAAAAACGCGAAGGCGCGAAAAAATAAGTTCAATGCTGAAAGGGATAGAAAACGGTTTTTGGAAACGGTTAACTATTCGGGAAGCTGGAAAAGAGAATAAACAAGGCCGGGGACTTTTTCGAAATGGTTATCAAGCGTGACCAACTCCGAACCTGTTTGCATGGTTTGCGCCGCGATCCAAATGTCATTCGAGGGAATGGGGGTTCCCTGCTTTTTGAGTTGGGCGGCAATCCTTGAATATCGGTCCGATGTAATTTCGTTCATGTCGACGATCCGAACAGCCGGGTGAGAGAGAAAAAGCCGCAACTCTTCCATGTTTTGAGCCAACCGAGAGCCGTTCCGGAACCCGAACATGAGTTCGCCCAGCACAATCGGAGACATTTCTATCGTATCCGCTTGTAATATATATTCAACCAGTTGGGCGTATCCACGTTTAAAACCGACATAGGCGTTTGTGTCCAGGATCAGCTTCATTTCCACATCGCTTCATCGATCTGTTCACAGGATTTAATGGAGCGCTCGAATTCGGCGGCATCCTTTTCGCTCCATCCGCCGGCCAGTTCTTTCAAGGACGATGCCGGCGCGGTGGACCCTCTGAATTCATTATGGATGATTTCCTTGATCACCTGATTGATGGACTTGTGGCTGCCTTTTGCAATTTTCCTGATTTCCTGTTCGATTTTCGGTTCTAGTCCTCTGATAGTTATCTGCTGCATGATGCACTCCTTGATTTATTTTGAATCATTATATGAGGCACTTTGTTTGTTGTCAACCGCCGGCCTCAATAGCGATATGGCTCACGCGAAGTGTTTACCTGCGGTAGAACCGATAGCTAATAGCGAATGGATTGGCGAATGATATTTATTTCATCCACTCGCTTTGAGCTTTCAGCTTTCAACTTTGAGCTATGAGCTATGAGCTTTCTGCGTTCAACTTTCACCTAACTCATGATCCTCTTCCCCACATTGATGCTTTCCATGCTGATCACCATCGGCCTGATTCCGGTGTTCAAGGTGCTGGCCCTGCGGTTCAACGCAGTGGATCTGCCCAATCCCCGGAAGGTGCACAGCAGTCCCATGCCCAAGGTGGGCGGTGTGGCCATGGCCCTGGGCGCCACGGTGCCCATCCTGCTCTGGGAGCCGGGCAACCCGTTTCTGGACTCCCTGCTGATGGGATCGGCCGTGCTGGTGGTTTTCGGCTTCGTGGACGACATCAGGGAGATGGGTTACAAAGGCAAGCTGACCGGCCAGTTTATCGCAGCCCTGATTGTCATGGCTCACGGCGATTTGTCCATCATCTGTTTAGGGGATTGCCTGCCTGGCATCGACTTGCCAAACTGGATCGCCTGGCCGTTAACCCTGCTCGCCATTGTGGGGGTCACCAACGCCATCAACCTGTCCGACGGCTTGGACGGATTGGCTGGCGGCATCGCCATGATGATCTTCATCTGCCTGGGATTTCTGGCCTATCGGAGCGGCATGATCGATCTGGCTTTGCTTTCCGTGGCCGTCGTGGGCGCCATATTCGGCTTCCTGAGGTTCAACGCCCATCCGGCCGTTGTTTTTATGGGCGATGCGGGCAGTCAGCTGCTGGGCTTCCTGGCCATTTCGATTGCCATCCACATTACCCAATCCAGCGAACCATTGAGCCGCACCCTGCCCCTGCTGCTGCTGGGGTTTCCGATTTTAGATACCCTGACGGTGATGATGGAGCGTATCCACAAAGGGGTGTCGCCATTCAAAGCCGACAAGAACCATTTTCACCACCGCCTGATGCGGCTGGGACTGCGGCATGCCGAAGCGGTGGCGGCTATCTACACCCTCCAGTTTGTCCTGGTGATGTCGGCATTTTTATTGCGATTCCATTCCGAATGGACGCTGTTGACCATCTACATAGCCTTCAGCAGCAGCATACTGCTTGGTTTTTACTGGACAGATCGGGTCGGTTGGGTCCTGCCGCGCCACGATCTGTTGGATCGACTGATCAAGGGGAAGCTGGCGGTAATTGTCGAACGGCAGATGTTGATCAAATTCTGCTATGGCCTGCTGGAATTGGGAGCGCCGCTGGTCCTTTTTTTGTGCTGCCTGACAGCGGCTCCCATCCCGTTCTATGTGGGTTATGTGGCTTTGGGTTTGCTGCTGGCCCTATGTGGGGTGTGGCTGATGTACAGGCAACGAATGATCGGCATGCTGCGCCTGATCCTGTTTGTCATGACGCCCTACATGGTCTATCTGGCCCACATCCATCTGCCGCAATTGGTCAGCTCAAAGGCCCGATTGGCCTGCGACCTGGCCTTCGCCCTGATCGCGTTTCTGGCGGTGATGACCCTCAAGTTTACCCGGCGCCGCCTGGGGTTCAAGGCCAACCCTTCCGACCTGCTGATCATTTTTGCCTTTGTCCTCGTTACCAGTATTCCGGACATCAAAAATGCCGTGGAAGACATCGCGCTGATTACCGCCAAGGTGATCGCCCTCTTCTTCGCCTTCGAGGTGCTGTTGGGCGAAACCCGCAACAAGGTAACCAAAATGAACCTCTTTATGGTCATCATTTTGGGGACAGTGTTTGTGAAGTCATTGATATAGGAGCTGAACGCTCAAAGGTGAAAAGCACTGCCTGCGGCAGAGCTAAAAGCTCAAGGCTCAAAGCTGAAAGGCAGAAAAACTGTTGGTTGGTTGAATTGGTCAGGGCTATTAAACGACTCGGCAATCATACTGCATGATCTTGTAATCCTCTGTCATGATGGGATATCGGGAAGCAATGCTCTGGGCGACCAGCATGCGGTCAAACGGATCTTTATGGTGGAGCGGCAAATCCTTGAGTAGCGAGGCAGCTTCCGCGCTGAAGTCCAATAAAGTAAACCCGCTCTCTTTTGCTACGGCGACTGGATCGAAATCGATTATAATATTTCCAATAGACGCCTTGATCATCAGTTCGGCAACGCTGACGGCGCTAAGGTAAATCGTATTGGAGAGGTCTTCCAATTCAGAACGCTTCGCATCGTTCAGTCGTATCGGTTCAGCCACGGCCCAGAGAAAAATATGGGTGTCGATGATAATGTTCATTTGTCGTTTCCATAGAACATCGTGTTTATTTCAGCATCCTCATCCATGATCGTTTTCGGTACTACGTATTTCCCGGCCAGAATCCCAAGCTTGCGCTTGCCTTCAGGTTTGTGAATGACCAGATCCACAAGAGGAAGGTTGTTTTTCGCGATAACCACCTTTTCGCCGCGGTAAACCAGAGCGACCAGTTTCGAAAGATTTGTTTTGGCCTCAGAGATATTGACGATTTTCATGGTGGATCCTTTTCAGATAAAGTTGCCGGACTATATATGACCAACAATACCTAATTAGACCAGGTTGGTCAAGTTTGGATACGGCTCCCGCAAAGATGCGAAGGCTGTGCCTGCGGCGAAAGTGATAACTGAAAGGTTAACGTTCAAAGGTAAAAACTGGTAAGCGAGTTAACAGTTGAACGAATCATGCTTTCACCAACTGAACGAATCAAACCAACGAACGAATCGAACCAACGAACCAACCCAACCAACAAAACCAATCCCAACCCATTTAAGGAAGCTTCAATCATGGTTAAAAAAGCAGCATCTGTCGTATTGGTATGCCTGCTGACGGCATGGGTTGTCGCCTGCAGCAATCCTGATGAGAAAAAAGTAAAATTCTACAACAAGGGGACGTCGCTTTTCGATAAGGGTGACTATGTACGGGCGGAGCTGGAATTCAAGAACGCCCTGCAGATCGACCCTAAGTATGCCGGCGCCTACTACATGCTGGGCAAGGTCGATCTGAAAAATAAACAGTTCAAACGGGCCTACGGTTTCTTCAACAAGGCCGTGGAACTCGATCCCGATTTGCTGGACGCCCAGGTCGAACTGGCCCGCATCTTCATGGCAGCCAAAGCCTCGGATCGTGCGCGCGAAAAGATCGACCGGGTTCTGGCAAAGAACCCGCAGCACCATGGCGCCCGGCAGGTGCAGGCCGCTTTTCTCCTGCAGGGAAAAAAGGTGGACGAGGCCAAAGCCGTTCTGGATGCCTTGTACCAGGAGGGAGAAACCTCCCCCGAACTCTACCTGATGCTGGCCACGATCTACAACCGGGATCAGGACGCCGCCAACATCGAATCCATGCTCGCCGAAGGCATCGAGAAGAATCCCGACGCCCTGAAATTGCGCCTCATCCTGGCCAACCACTATCTGAAAGCGACCCGCCAGGAAAAGGCCGAAACCGTCTTGCGCGATATGATCGACTATCAGCCGGAAGTTGCCGGCCATCGCCTGGCTCTGGCCAATTTTTACTGGAATACCGACCAGAAGGACAAGGCCACGGCCGTCCTGCACAACCTGGCGGCTTTGGAACCGGACACGGAAGAAAACACGATCACCGCCTCTAAATTCTATGTACAAAAAAAAGAGGTGGATCCGGCCCAGAAACTGGTGAAAGATGGTATCGCCGCCAACCCCAAAAGCTTCAAGCTGCGTGAAGCCATGGCCGACCTCTATCTGTTGAAAAAAGATCCGGACAAATCCATGGCGACCCTGGAAGAATGCCTGGACCTTTCCAAGGACCCCGCCGATCCGGGCATCCTGACCGCCAAAACCAAGATGGCCCGCATCTATCTGGCCCAACGCAAACTCGATCAGGCTGAATCCCTGGTGGATCAGGTGCTCAAGGAGAATGCAAAAAGCGTCGATGCCAATTTCATCAAAGGCCAGCTGCACATAGCCGGCAGGCGCGGCGCCGAGGCCGTGACCTCTTTCCGGACGGTGGTGGCCGAGGACCCGGAAAACGCGAAGGGCCACCTGCTGCTGGGCCAGGCCCATTTGATGAACAAGGACGTTCCTCTGGCCATCGACGCCCTCAACCAGGGGGTCCGTCAGAACCCGGCTTCCAAGGAGATCCGCCGGGCCCTGGCGCGGGTGTACGCGGCCCAGAAAGATTTTAAGGCCACCGAAGAGCAGTTGCTCAAGATCACCGAAATCGACCCAAAGGACCTGCGCGCCCTGGGCGATCTGGGCGATTTCAGATTGTCCCGTTCGCAATATTACGAGGCTGAAAAGCTGTACGAGAAAATTATCGAACAGGCGCCCAAGGTTCCCGGCGGCTATTTGAAGCTGGCGCGACTGCAGGAGGTTAAGGGAAATCGCGATAGAGCCATCGAGATCCTCGAAAAAGGCTACGCCGAGAATTCCGCCTCCATGCCCCTTTTGGCGGCCCTGGTAAAGGCCTATAGCCTGGACGGCGAAATCGAGCGGCCGCGCAAACTGTGCGAGGAGAAAATCGCCGCTTACCCGGACAACGCCTTCACTTACAACTTGCTGGCCAAGGTGCACCTGGCTGCCAAGAATCCCGAAAAGGCCGAAGCCGCCCTTAAAGCGGCGATCCAGCGCAACCCCGAGTGGAACGTTCCCCACGACAACCTGGCCCGGCTTTATCTTTCCCAGGGCAAAACCGACGAAGCCATTTCCAATCTGGAAACCGCCATTGCCCAGAACGAAAAAAATACGGCGGCCTTCATGACCCTGGCATTTCTCCATCAGAAAAAGGGCGATCTCGACCAGGCCAAGACGGTTTACGAGAAAGCCCTGGCCGTGGATTCCAACCGCTGGGCCGCAGCCAACAACCTGTCCTTTCTGCTGGCCGAAAACCCCGACAGCTCCGCAGACCTGGACCGCGCCCTGGAATTGGCCGAACAAGCGGAAAAATCCAAACCGGATGACCCTACTGTACTGGATACCATCGGATGGGTGTACAAAAAGAAGGGTAACTTTGAGATGGCCCTTACCGTTTTTGAAAAGGCGCTCGAGAAAAGCCCGGACACCGGTGTGATCCACTACCACCTGGCCCAGGTACTGATAGACAGCGACCGGCGGGACGAGGCCCGGGAGCATCTCGAGAAAGCATTGGCCGATGAACGCGGATTCCCGGAAAAGGATGCGGCGGAAGCCTTGCTGAAAGAGATAAACAGCTGATAGGCAGTGCCCGTTCAACAGTTCACCGATTACTGGTGACCGTTCACCGATCACCGATCACGGTTCACTGAACACCGATCAAAATAGGAGTTTTCTATAATGAGACATACACATTGCTTTTGCATCCTGGCCATCCTTGTCGGCCTGGCGCTTTCCGGCTGCGCCCACACCGTTTCGATGCCTGAGGAGGCTTCCCCGTCCACGCCGGGAACCATCGTTCATCCCACGACAGGAGCGCCCTCCAATTACATTATCGGCGCCGGAGATATTCTTGAGATCAGCGTATGGAAAGACCCGGCCCTGACACGGCAAGTCGTCGTGCTGCCCGACGGCACTTTCTCGTTTCCCCTGGTGGGCCGCTTTGCCGCTGCCGGCCAAACCGTGGATGGGCTTTCGGCGCTCGTTGAAGAAAAACTCACCCGCTATATCCCCGAACCGGATCTCAGCGTGATCGTGCAGCAGGTCAACAGCCAGGTGGTCTACGTAATCGGCAAGGTCAACCGCCCCGGCCACATTCCCCTCAACCGGAATGTCGATGTGCTCCAGGCCCTGACCATGGCGGGCGGGCTGAATGTGTTCGCCGACGAGAAAAACATTCGTATTTTCCGCAGAACCGAGAATCAGACCATGGTGATTCCGTTCAACTACAAAGCAGTCACCGAGGATAATCGGCTGGAAGAGAATATCTTTTTGCAGCGCGGGGATGTGATTGTTGTGAAGTAGCTCATAGCTGGTAGCTCGTAGCTCAAATTTGAGAGCTCAAAGATCAAAGCAAAAAACAGAAAGTCAAGGAACAATAATGCAGTTTGGTTATGAACAGTTAGAGGTAAGGACGAATCAATGCGATCGGTAAAAATCTCTCCTAACCTTTCAGCTTTCAGCTTTCAGCTTTCAGCTCGATCGCGCCTATGTTTCTCGACATTTTTTGCACCGAAGGTGCTTCTACTTATACTCGTTTTCCAACTTCTCTTGCCGTCCTGCGCGATTTCCGCCGACTACAAACTGATCACCTCCGTGGCGGGGATCTACGAATACAATGACAACATCTTTTTTGACGACGATACCGTAATTTCCGACAGCATCTATACCGTCGCTCCCAGGCTGGAATGGGTGCGCGCCGGGGAGCGCCTCACGGCCCGGGCGGACGGCAAGGTCGAGTTCTACCGCTACCAGGACAACGACGAACTGGACGATACCGATCAGTGGTACAACGCCAGCCTGGGCTACCAACTCACGGAACGGTGGCAGGTGTCCGCCCAGGGCCATGTCAGTGATGACAACCGTCCGGACCGGGACATCGAAACCACGGGTCTGGTGTTGGGCAGCGTTCGCCGCAAACGGTCCAATGTGGGTGCATCGGCCAGCTACATGATTTCGGAGATGACTTCCGCAGGGGTCTACGCGGAATTCAACCGGGAGAATTTTGATGACCCGGAAACGTCCGACCGCAAGGACTGCAGCGTGGTGCTGTTCATGAACCGCAGCCTGGAACGCTGGCTGGCCCGTACCACCGGCCGGTTGAACCTGAGCTATAGCCACTACACGTTCGACCGAGAATATGATTATGAGAACGATTTGGGCGTTTACGATATGGTCATCACCATCGACGATGAACTTGAGATGGACAGCACCTCACTGACCGTCGGTACGGAAACCGCGCTGACCGAGAAATTCGATCTTACCGTTGATTTGGGCGCCAGGCACTCCCGGTCCGAGCGGGTCGTTGCGCAGACGCTCTCCTATTATTGGGACGCGGACGACCCATCCACCCTTATAGGCCGCAGTGTATATCCGAACGAAGACGATTACGACAGCTTCGGATTCGTCGGCAGTCTGGATGCCACCTACAGGGGCGAGCGCAGCTCCTGCACCCTTTCCCTTTCTCACGATCTGCAGCCGGTCAGCGGAGACAACGCTGCGGTCAACCGCACGACAGTGCGGCTCGGCGGAAATCTGCGTCTGCTGGAACGCTTGACGATCAGCGGCTTCTTGCAGTGGTATCTGAATGTCAGCGACGAAGACGATCCCACCCAGGATGATACCGACGAACAGACCTGGAACGCCGGCGGCAGCCTGCGCTGGAAGCTGAACGATACTTTTGACCTGGCCGCCAATTATGGTTATACCTTCCGGGACGATCGCGAAGACGACACGACGACGCATCGCAGCAAGGTCCTGTTGCAGTTGATCGCCAGCCATGATTGGTTGAGGTAGCTCTGAGCTTTCAACTCCTTCTCACAGTACAATGAAACGGCAAGAAGATTTGATTGGATAATGCGTTTTAAGAAGCAACGAGAGGTAATTAACGGAACATGGAAGACCAACCCATAGAAATCGGAAACTATATCGACATCCTCAAACGGCGCAAGTGGGCCCTGATCCTTCCCGCGGTTGCGGTCATGCTGATCGCCGGTGCGGTGGCCCTGCTGCTGCCGTCCATATATAAATCCGGCGCCACCATCCTGATCGAGGAGCAGGACATTCCGGCCGATTTCGTCATGACCACGGTCACCGGCTATGCCGAACAGCGAATCCAGTCCACCCAGCAGCGCATCATGAGCACGGGTAAATTGATGGAAATCATCAACCGCTTCAACCTGTATGCGGAGTACAAAGATCGCTGGACCACCGAGGAAATCGTGGAGAAGATGAAAGAGGACATCCACCTTAACCTGATCAGTGCGGAAACGGTCGACCGACGAACCGGCCGCCCCACGGTCGCCACCATCGCCTTTACCCTGGCCTACGAAGGCAAGCAGGCCGCCAAAGTGCAGAAGGTGACCGACACCCTGGTGTCCCTTTTCCTCAGCGAAAATTTACAGGTGCGCCAGCGTCAGACCACCGAAACCAGCGAGTTCCTGGAGGAAGAAACCCGGCGGGTGCGGGGCCAACTGAATCAAATAGAGAAAAAAATCACCGCATTCAAAGCCGAACACGTCAATGCCCTGCCCGAGATGATACAGGTCAACATGTCTTCACTCAACAGCGCGGAGGCGAGCGTCCAGCGCATAGACGACCAGATTCGGTCCCTCAAGGAACGCGAGGGCTACCTGGAAACCCAGTTGGCCAGCATTCCGCAGATGGAGGATCCGGAAAAAGAGCGTCTGAAAATGCTGGAAATGGAACTGGTCAACCTGAGGAGCAAGTTTACCGACGACTACCCGGATGTGAAAAAACTGCGTCTGGAGATTTCCGAACTGGAAAAACGTATAGCGGAAAAAAAGGTCCCGTCGGAAGGCCCGCAGGAACAGCCGGACAATGCCGCCTTCATTACCCTGGCATCCCAACTGGCCAGCACCCGGGCAGAGATCCGATCCATGCTGGATCAGAAAAAAGACGCCCGGGACAAGGCCGAAACCTATCGCCAACGCATCGAGACCACGCCCAAAATCGAGCAGGAATACAACGCGCTGCTGGTCGATCGCAACAACACCCAGGCCAAGTATGAAGATCTCATGCGCAAAATGATGGAGGCTAAAGTGGCCCTGGGACTGGAGAAGGAGCAGAAAGGCGAACGCTTTACCCTGATCGATCCGGCGCGACTGCCGGAAAAACCCTTCAAGCCCAACCGCCTGGCCATCGGCCTGATCGGCCTGGTGCTGGGTATCGGAGCCGGGGTGGGCGTTGCCGCCCTGCTGGAATTCTCCGATCAATCCGTTTACACGCCCCAGGACCTGGCCCGGATTTCCGGTCTCCCGCTGCTGGTCAGCATCCCTCCCATCCTGACGCCCCATGATCGCCGCAGACGATGGTCGAAACGGCTGGCCTGGATTTTGGCCGGCCTCATATTGCTGGCCATCGCCATCTACCTGTTTCACACCCTGGTGATGGACCTGGATGTCTTCTGGGCCAAGTTGATGAGAAGGTTCAATAAAATGACACCTATGTAATATGGACGGCTTTGTAAAACGCCCGATATCGGCGTTACGCTTCATCCCTCGTCACTGCGGAGTACAAATAAGTACGCCTCATTCCTCGGGATTCGCAAGCCTTCTTGTCCCGTCTGGTGTTTTAGCGGGGGATCTCGAACGTTTTACCAAGCCGCCAAAACTTTCAATAGGTTAAACATCGTTTTACAAGGATTTTAGCATGAATATCAGAAAAGCACTGGACAAAGCCAAAAAAGAACGGGCAGCGCTGGAACCGGCCGCAAACGCTCCCCGGGTTTCAACGGGCGGCGAGTTTGCCCAGCCCGATGACGCCGCCTGGAATTCGCCGGTCTATTCCGAATCCAGGACCGTGGACATAGATATGGATACCGCCGTGAGGAATCATTGCGTAGCCCTTTCTCCGGATTTTGCCGAGGTGGATTACTATAAGATCCTGAGAACGCAATTGCGGCAACTCGGCGAGAAAAAATCGTGGAACACCATCATGGTCACCAGCGTATCCCCCGGGGAAGGCAAGACCGTGACGGCCATCAACCTGGCCGCCACCTTTGCCAGGGAATACAGCCAGACGGTCCTGCTGGTGGATGCCGACCTACGCAGGCAGTCCATCCACCGCTATCTGGGCTATTCCAGCGAGGTGGGGCTGCTGGACTGTTTCGAGGAACGTCTGCCCATGAACGAGATTATCGCCTGGCCGGGAATCGAGAAGCTTACGATCATTTCCGGAGGGCGTATCGTCGAGGAGAGTTCGGAGCTGATGGGCTCGCCCCGCATGCAGGCGATGGTGACCGAGCTGAAATCGCGCTATGACGACCGTTATGTAATCTTCGATGTCCCGCCGGTTATGGCCGGAGCCGATGCGCTGGCCTTTGCCCCGCTGGTGGACTGCATCGTTGTTGTGGTGGGAACCGGCGCCACCCGCCAGCAGGACCTGAAAAAAGCCCTGGAGATGCTGCCCGAAGAGAAGATCGCCGGCTTCGTTCTCAACCGCTACCAGGGCGCCAACCAATTGTACCGCAGGTATGGTTGACAGCATCGTAAAAAGCCCGATATCTGCGTTACACTTCACCCCTCGTCACTGCGGCGTATCACAAATACGCCTCATTCCTCGGGGCTCGCAAGCCTTGATCTCGAACTTTTTACAACGCTGTCCAAAAAACGATTTATTACGAATATATCATGAACGGCTCATAGCTGATCGATAGAATTCTTATACGCTATGAGCTATCAGCTCTCCCCTTTAACACCCGCCCGATCATTCCCTTCCACTGGGTGCTCTCCTTGATTTCACGCTTCTCCCGCTGACCTGCCGAAATATCGTCTTCACGGAGGCCGTTCTCTTTTCCGGTTTTCGACTGTGCCCGCCGCAGCAACAGGGTGTATTTGGCCATCAGCCGGTCGTAGCGCTTGCGCTCCGCAGCCAGCCGCTGCCGGTAACCGGCAATCAACTCCTGGGTGACTTCCCGTTCGAGGGCATCGTGCCGATCTTTCAGTTCGGACAGGGCCGATTCCATCGCGGCCATGTGCTCGTTCGGGCCGCCGGTTGCATGCGTCTCTTTTTTCGATGGCGGCGGTGCTTCGGGTTCATGGAGAGGCACCGTTAAAATGGGGTTGTCCCTGACAACCGCCTCGACCACCTCGGCATCGATCTGCCTGCGGTCATCGGAATAGGCGTACACCATTGCCGAGTCGCAAAGCAGGTTCACCGTCCGAGGAATGCCGCCGGAATGCTCGTGGATGACACGAACCGCATCCCCGGAGAACAGGTCCGGACGCCCGCCGACGGATTCGAGGCGATGGGCGATGTAGCTGCGAGTCTGCTTTTCGTTCAGCGGAGTAAGGTGATAGTTGACGGCGATGCGCTGGGCCAACTGGCGCAGGTCGGGCCGCTGAAGGCGCGCTTTGAGTTCAGGCTGGCCCACCAGCATGATCTGCAGCAGCATGTGGTCATCGGTCTGCAGGTTGGAGAGCATGCGGATATCCTCCAGCGCCTCGGAGGAAAGGTTCTGGGCCTCGTCGATGACCAGCAGGACATGCCTGCCATTGGCGTAGCAGTCGATGAGAAAGGAGTAGATCCGTTCCAGATTTTCTTCCTTGGCGCCCGGATCGCCGCCAAGATCGAACTCCTTGAGAATCAGGCGAAATAGCTGGTCCGAGGAAAAGTTGGTGTTGAAAATCACGGCAATGTCCATTCGGGACTCCATCTGCCGGAGAATGTAGCGCACGAGTGTTGTTTTCCCGGTTCCGATCTCACCGGTCAGCAGAATGAATCCCACCTTTTCGGAAAGGCCGTATTCCAGGTAGGTCAGGGCATTTTCGTGGTTTTTGCTCAGGAACAGAAATTCCGGATTGGGAACGATGCTGAAGGGTTTTCCGGACAGCCCGAAATGCGTTTCATACATAATTGATGATCTTTTCCGGCCATTGGTCTTGTAGGGGCGAAAAATTTTTCGTCCCTACCCCGCCGCGGCAATGAAATATCCGGTGTCTTTTTGAGAAACTGCCAACGGTTCTCTATTACCATAAAAAGGCAGGGCGTTAAACGCCCTGCCTTTTTATTTTCGGATATCCTGCGATCAACCCGCGACCTGGAATCTCGGCCGTTCCGAAAAGACCGTCCGTTTTTCCATCGCAGCCATCTGTGCATAGTTGAGCACGGCCTCGATGTAAGCGATCGGCAGTAAACCCGGATCAATCGCTATTTCCAACCGATCGAAAAGGACCTGGTAATTCAAAAACAACCGGGTCCGCCCTTTTTTGATCTTCGTCGACGAAGGGGGCAAAAACCAGCGCTCGACCCGTTTATCCGGCCTGAAGAAAAGGAGAGGCTGAATTCGATCCTTTTTCCCGTGATATTGCCCGACCGAAATCGGGTACATTTCGTTTTCATAAGGTTTGTACATGGAAACGAAATGGTGGACCGGGCTCACGGAGTTGGCGACAAATACTTTGCGGTATTGCTCCTTTTGCGGAGTTCGACGACCGACCATGAAGTTGAGCAGTGCTTCGATCATGGGAAGGGTCAGAGAGGCGGCTTCAACTGGAAACCCCACCTTGTCGAAAAACTGCTGCGCCCTTACCCGGTATTGGTAGTAATCCTGCATAAAAAGCTTTTTGCTCTTGGGCAGCGGCGGCCGGTTCTTTTGCCGGCCTTTGTAGCGATCGAGAAAAAGTTGGATTTTTTCTTTTCTCTCCACGCTCAGTCCGCTCAAGCTTACCGGGAAATAGTCCTGGCAGGCGTATCGAGATAGCAAGTCCAGCGTGCGCCGTTCCCGGGTCGGCCTTCGATTCCCGTTCGTACTGAAATTTTTCTCGTAAAACGCATCGTCGGGATGTTTGATCCCGGCCAGAAAATTGGCCACCGCCTCCATTTGCGGCACGTTGAGTTCCTGCACCGAAACAAGGCAGCCGACCCTTTGGAAAAACACCTGCATGCGCTTCATGTACGCGTCGTAGACCGCCCCCCGGGGTTTTTGCATCGCCGGTGTCGGGGGCCGGGAGATGACATCACAGTTGTCGTATCCGGCCTGCAATCGAATCAGCGACAGCAAGGTTTTTTTCGACGATTTGATGAAGCTGGGGCGGTAATAGCGCTCGTTTGCATATTCCCGGTACAGGGCTTTGACACGGCTTGCGAGTTGACTGTGGGTAGGCATTGAGTCGATCCTATTTCTGGATGAGTGCTGATTTATAAAGGCGGTTATCCGTTATCCTGCTTTTGAAACCGTCGAATCGCTGAGCGACAACAGACGTTTGGGGGGACCGCCTTCGATCTCCCGAAAGACCCTCGAAAAATAAGATGCATCGTTGAATCCCACGGCAAAACTGGCCTCGGTGATGTTGTATCCACTGGTTGCAATCAGCGACTTGGCGGCTTCGACGCGCTGCCGGTTGAGATATTGTTTGAAGGACAGCCCCATGTGCTGCTTGAACAGGCGGGAGAAGTGGTATTTGCTCATGGCCGTCTCCCTGGCGACCATTTCCAGGGTAATCTGCCGGTGATAGTTGTCGTGAATAAACTGAAGCGCCTTTTGCAGAAATGGCAGGCGAAAATTCTCGCATCGATCATCGCAAAAGCCGGGCAGGAAATCTTTGCAAAAAATTTCGTGCCCCCATCTGACCCCCATTGCCATTTTCCGGTAAAAGTAGTCTTTCAACGACCTATAACAATCGATGGTATGGAGGAAACTTTCCCTGGATTGCAGAAACCAGGTGGAGGATTTTAGACTGACGATGTTGGCGGTGGCATGATCGCCGGTAAGAACCGCAATATCGAACAGCAGGTCCCCCTCATCCAAAAGTCCGCACGGCCACTCCTCCCCGTTATGGTCGATCACCGTAACCTTAGCGGTTCCGGAGAGGATAAATCCGATCTGGGAAACCGGTTGTCCCTGTCGGACGAGAAACGCTCCAGCGGGAATGGACGTCTTTTTGTAGGTGCGGGAAATCGCAGATAGCTGTTCGGGTTCCAGTTGGCGATACGGGTCAAGGTTCGAAAAAAGGCGACAAATCTTCATCTCTGCTCGTACTCCCCATCGTCCGTTATGGGCGGACGAATCCAGGAATCTGTCCGAGCAAACAAAAAACCCTTCGGACAGATAATCGTCGCGAAGGGCTGCACCCAGCTCTCTTAACCCTCGGAATCGGCAAGGCTCCGTCAAACCGCGGAAAGCCAACAATGTATAGCAGGCAGGTCTTCTGACTTCCGGATCACTCTACCTTTCGCCCCTTCCCGCTTTGCTGTTCGCAAAACAGTGGTAATTGGCGAATTTCGTCCCCGGTTACAGCGGCGGGACCGCTCCCGATTCTCACGGGATTTCCTATTAAGCCTTTCGGCACCTGAGGAATCCTTAACCCAGCCGCAAAAGCTTGTCAACGCCTTCCCGATAAAGATCCCGTTATTTCTTCAAAGCGCAATTTTTTATGGTTTTTAAACAAATTTTTACAAGTTTTCGGATCTGGATTGGTATAAAAGTATTCTTTTAATCTACGTCACTCCGCTCTGTGGACCATCACAAAACCAAAGTATCGGCATCCTGTGCGTACCGCTACTTTCAAGCCGGATTTTCAATCTGAAAGGCCTGTCATGAGAAACAAGCTGATTACTTTCTGGAAGGACGAATCGGGAGTCACTGCGGTCGAATACGGCCTCATCGCCGGGGTGATGGCGGCCCTTCTGGTGGCGGTGCTGGGCCTGTTCGGGGACAACCTCAAAGAGCTGTTCGAGGCCATTGCCGACACCCTCAGCGACGCGGCCGAGGATGTCAAAGACGGCAATACCAATATAGATAATTGATGCCGGAATTTGCCACCCAAACGGTGCCGCTGGCCTGCATCATCCTGCTGGTCACCGCCGGTTACACCGATCTTACCCGTCGGATCGTTCCCAATCCTCTGATCGTGGCCGGTACCTTAACGGGGCTGGGCTATTGTTTGCTGGAAACGCCATCGGTGGGCCATGGGTTAGCCACGGCGGTTTCCGGCCTGCTGACAGGCGGACTGCTGCTGCTTTTGCCCTATCGTTTTGCATGGACCGGGGCCGGGGATGTCAAACTCCTGGCAACCCTGGGGACCTGGCTCGGCCCCCTGGCAATTATCAGCGTATTCGTCTACACGACCCTGGTCGGCGGGCTTATGGCCGCCGGGATGTGGCTTCGTCATCGGTTGAAGCTACGTCAAAATTGCGTTGTCGGAGATCTTGAGCAGCCGAAACCAACGATGCCGCAGTTGCCTTACGCGGTGGCCATGGGTGGGGGATATCTTCTCTTCCTGGCACGGGGGAATGTATGTTGAAGGCTTTTGACCATACCCTCGGCAACCAGAGGGGCGTGGCCGCCTTGGAATTCGCACTGGTGGCGCCGATCCTGCTGCTGATCGTATTCGCCACCATTGAATACGGCTGGTACCTGACGAACTGGACCGTGCTTACCAATGCGGTGGCGGAAGGGGCCCGGGCCGGCGTCAAGGCCCGCGAATGGGAATCCGATACCCACGCGGCCGAAGACCCCAAAGAATTTGCCGAACAAGCCTTGGCCGAGGCCCTTTGGACGGTCGAGGCGTTGGCAGACGAGAATTTCGATATCGAAATCATCGAAGCCGATTCCACGGCCCCGCGGCGCCTCAGGGTCACGGTAATGGATCTGCCCTATCGAGCGATCACCGGTTATTTGGGGAAAACCATGCTGCCAACGGTCCTTGCGGCCAATGCGATCATGGCTTTTCCTTGAAACGGTGATCGGTGAACAGGGATTGGTGAACTGTGAACGGAAATGCGGAACGGGACAGTCCGTTCACCGTCAAGTTTTAAGTGTTACGTTTTAAATTTTAAGCGAAGGCATCCTGTCGATTTCTATGAAAATCAGATCCGATCCGCCACTTAAAACCTGATACTTAAAACCGAAAACTTTCAATTACGAGCGATCAGCTTTGAAATTTTAGCTGGGAACTTGAATCTTAGGACTTTAAACCTTGAACTTTCAGCTTTGAGCTACAAATAAGGAGTTGCTGTGAGAAAAGTGCGCGGCATCATTGCCCTCGTTCTCGCATTGAGTCTGGCGGGAATTTGCGCCTACGCCGTTTACGGCTATTTGAACCGGCCCCGCGCAAAGCCGGCCCCGGCCCCGGTCAAGGCGGAAAAGCCCCCACCGCCGCCCGAGAAAAAATTCAGCCAGCACATCGAACCGGGTATGCGGGCCGTCACCTTGAGCCTGGACGCCACCGCCGGCATCCCCCATGAACTGGCGTCCGGAGACCGGGTGGATGTCCTGGCCGTCACACCGGCCCCCGATCTGCCCGAGGGCCGCATCGCCCGTCAGTTGCTTGCCGGAGTGCGGGTCATGGCCGTGGAGGAAGCTTCACAGAACAAGGGACGCAAGGCGCGCGAGCGCACCGTCACGCTCACGGTAACCCCGGAGCAGGCCGCGGTTCTGGCCACGGCGGACCCGGCCGCCAAGCTGCGGCTGGTTTTACGTAACCCCGAGGATAACGATTCCGTCGATCCGCGTGCCATGGCCTTTGCACCGGCCATGGGCATCGGCACGTTTCAGCCCCAGCCGCGGGATCTCGAGACCCTCATCGCCCCCGGGATGCGGGCCGTTACCCTGGAAATTTCTCCAACGGACGGTGTGGGCGGGATTTTCCGCCCGGGCGACAGGGTGGACATCATCGTCACCTGCCCTTGGGGAAACATCAGTCTCCAATCCCAGAACCAGCCGGGAGAGCAGGCCGTACTCCGGGAAACGCACCGCAATGCCCGCATCATGCTGCAGGATATCCGTGTCGTTGCCACCAATCGCTCGCTGGCCTGGTCGTCGGATCCCAGCCAGGCGGCGGGAAGGGTGACGCTGGAAGTAACACCCCAGGATGCCGAGCGTCTGACCGTTCTGGCAGACTCCAAAAAAGGCCGGAACATCATCCGGCTCGTCAGCCGGAACAGCAGCGACCGCCAGCGTGTGGCCACCCGCGGTGCGGAACTGCTGGACCTGTTGAGCGAACGCAGGCCCTACAAGCGTGTCGACATGATCCGTGGCCCCCTGCGCAAAGATCAAACCTTTTACCGTTAACGGGGTACCCTGGATGCACGTTTTATCGAAATTTGGCCTGATCGGGATGCTTCTGGCTATTCTCATGCTTTCGGCACCCGGAACACTATATGCGGATCCCTGCAGCAGCAACGATCCGACCCGCTGCCGCATCGATATCGAACTGCATAAATCGGTCGTTAAGCGGACCGATCGCCCCATCACCCGCATCTCCATCGCCGACCCGGAGATCGCCGACTACCATCTGATTACGCCTTCCCAGATCCTTTTGATCTCCAAGCAGAAGATCGGATACACCAATCTGATCGTCTGGTACGATGAGGAATCCATCGAGGTGTTCGAAATCCGGGTCTTTGTTGCCGGAGACCTGATTCAGACCATCCAAAACGCCTTGAAAGCCATCGTGCCCGAGGCTGACATTCGCATGGGGCAAGGACCCAACGGGCTCCTGCTTTACGGCGAGGTGGACGGCCAGGAAAACCTGGACACGGTTCTCAAGGTGGTGTCCAGCTACGTGCAGGCCTACACGAATCTGATTACGGTCCGCGGTTCCCAGCAGGTACAGCTCTCGGTACGCATTGCCGAGGTTTCCCGCAGCGGCCTCAAGCAGATGGGTCTGGGATTTCTCACCAACCGGGACTGGTCCATCGGCGTGTTCAATTCCGGCGGGTTTGACGCAAGCGCCACTGCCGCGAAAGTGGGCGATGCTTCGGCAAGCGCCCTCGGATCGACCCTGGATCTGGGCACCCCCTTCTCCTCGGCCTTCCAACTGGCGATCCACTCCCTGAACGACGATTTCATGGGCATCATCAGTGTGCTCAAGCAGCAAAACCTGGCCCGCATCCTGGCCAGCCCCACCCTGGTCACCATGAGCGGCCAGGAAGCCGAGTTCCTGGTGGGCGGCGAGTTTCCCGTGCCCATGGAATCCGGCGACGGCCAGACCAGCATCGACTACAAGACCTTCGGCATCATGCTGCGCTTCACGCCCATGGTGGTGGCACCGGAGACCATCACCGTGCAGGTGGAGCCGGAAATCAGTGCGGTGGACTACTCCCTGGCGGTAACCTCCGGCGGGGTCAGCGTTCCCGGGCTCAAGACCCGGCGGGGGTCCACCACCCTTCAACTCAAGGACGGCCAGACCTTTGTCATGGCCGGCCTGCTCCAGGAAGACATTTCCACGGTGGTCAACAAGGTCCCCTTTCTGGGTGACATCCCCTACCTGGGCGGCCTGTTCACCAGCAAGCAGTTTCAGAAAAACGAATCCGAGCTGATGATCGTCGTCACTCCGCGCCTGGTAAGGGCCCTCAATCCCGACGAAGTCCCGCCCCTGCCGGGAGAAACGGAGATGGGCGTGATCGGCGACACGGATTTCTTTTTGAAAAACCGAACGGCGCCGGCTTCGCCCGACGACGACCCGCCGGCCGCGGATAGCGACGAAAACGGTGAGGCATCTTCCGGGGACGAAACATCCGAGGAACGGGGAACGAATGCTGCCGAAACGGTTTCGACGCCCGAGGAACGCGCTATAACAAACGCTTCGGAGCCGCAAAAAGGCACCGTTCAGCCGGATTCCGCCAATCCGGTCGTTCAAGCCGAATCGACGCCGGAATCTGCCAAAGATCAGGCAGTCGTCCCGGAAATCATTGGAGGAAGCGGATTTGCAAACTAAGTCCCCCACATTGGCACCGGATACCAACGGCCGGTTGACCGGCCTGGTATATACCCAAGACGATACCCTGGCCCATGCGATCGAGGACGACGTCGGGCCGATCTGCCGCATCGAAACTGTCACCGCATCGGTCCCGGAGGCGCTGAAAACGGTTGAAAATGGCGAGATCCGAACCTGTTTCGTGGATATCGCCGACGACGACAACGGCAACGGCATGGCCCTGGTGCAGCAACTGCGGCGCAACCATCCCCGGCAGGCCGTGTTTGTCGTCGCCCACCGCAAGGACCCCGATCTGATTCTCCAGGGGCTGCGCCTGGGCATCATGGATGTCATCATCCCTTCGGACAACGGATCCGGCTGTTTTTTACCGGCTGTGCAAAAAGCCCTGGGCCGCAAAGCCGCCGAAGGCCGCAACGGCTTCGTCTATTCGCTTTTCAGTCTCAAGGGCGGCCAGGGGGTCACCACCCTGAGCGTCAACCTGGCCGACCAGATCCAGGCATCCACCGGCAGCCGCGTACTGCTGCTGGATCTCAATCTCTACCTGGGCGACGTGGGCGATGTCGTCAACATTACTCCCGATTTTACGCCTTTCGATCTGATTCAGGATCTGGGGCGCATGGACGAAAACCTGCTGCTCTCCTCGTTGTATCGTCACGCCAGGGGCTTTTACGTGCTGCCTTCACCGGCGGCAATCAGCGATGCCGAGCGGGTCCACCGGGATCAGATCACGGCCATGCTCCGTTTGCTCAAACGGTATTTTACGCATATTGTCATCGATCTGCCCCACGAATTTTCCGAACGCACCCTGGCTGCCACGGAAGCCTCGGACCGTCTGATGATCCTTCTGGAACCGGACCTGGTGGCCGTCAAAAGCGCCCGGCAGGTACTCCGTTTTTTTCAGGAACTAAACTTCGGCGACGACCGCATGGCATTCGTGCTCAACCGGCTGAATAAGGACAGCGCCCTGCAGCCCGAGGATGTGGAGATGGTGCTCAAACAACCCCTTCTGGCCACCATTGCCAACGACTGGGCGTCCCTGGCCCGGGCCGCCCGCAATGGCGAACCGTTGGGCATCGCCCATGGGCGCCGGCGGATCACCCGCGACCTGCAGGGACTGGCGGCTCGGCTGATGGGCATGGCCCCGCCCCCTACGCAAAAAGGGTGGCTGATGAGCGCGTTTAATTGGTTGGGCTGGTTTCACTAGTTCTATTCGTTGGCCCAGGCAAGCTAAGGTACATATCGGCTACGAACCAATTTAACCAACGAACCAATTCAACCAATTCTTATGAAACTCAGCGAACGACTCAAATCCGACGCCTCCTGGGCCGACTACCGGGACATGATTCAGGCCCGGGCCAGCCTGGATCGCAGCACCTATGACCGGTTGAAAACCCAGGTGCACTTCCAGCTGGTCGAGCAGCTCGACTTCGCCTCGATCACGGAGCTGCCCAAAGAGGCCCTGGCCGGCTCCATCCGTGCCAGCCTGGAGCAGATCACCACGGCCCACAATCTGCCCCTGAACCAGAAAGAGCGCACCGACCTGATCGCCGACCTGCTGGACGAAATCCTGGGCCTGGGACCCATCGAGGGTCTGGTTCGGGACGAAAGCGTGCAGGATATCCTGGTCAACGGCCACGATCAGGTCTTTGTGGAGCGGAAAGGCATCCTGGAAAAGACCGATATTCGATTCCGGGACAACGACCACCTCATGCAGGTCGTCGACCGCATCGTCTCGGCCGTCGGTCGACGGGTGGACGAATCTTCGCCCATGGTGGACGCCCGATTGCCCGACGGCAGCCGGGTCAACGTAATCATCCCGCCCCTGGCTCTGGCAGGGCCGGTGGTCTCCATCCGCAAGTTCGGCCGTGATCCGGTCACCATCGAACGCCTGCTGGACAGCCTGGCCCTCACTCCCGAGATGAACACCTTTTTACAGGCCGCCGTGCAAACCAAGCTCAACGTTCTCATTTCCGGCGGCACCGGCGCCGGCAAGACCACGCTGCTCAACGTTCTGTCCGGCTACATCCCCCCGGCTGAACGCATCGTCACCATCGAGGACAGCGCCGAGCTTCGCCTCAACCAGCCCCACGTGGTGGGACTGGAATCGCGCCCGCCCAACATCGAAGGTAAGGGCGAGGTCACCCTGACCGATCTGGTGAAAAACAGCCTGCGCATGCGCCCGGATCGCATCATCGTGGGCGAAGCCCGCGGCGCCGAAGTGATGGACATGCTCCAGGCCATGAACACCGGCCATCCCGGCTCCATGAGCACCATTCACGCCAACACGCCCAAGGACGCCCTTTCGCGTATGGAGGTCATGGCCGGTATGGGCACGGCCCTGTTTTCCGAACGGGCACTGCGGGGATTGATCGCCAGCGCTATCCACATCATCGTGCAACTGGCACGCCTGCCCGACGGCACCCGGCGGGTGATATCCATCTCCGAGGTTCACGGCATGGCGGACGAATCGGTGTCGGTGGTGCCCCTGGTGGCTTTTGTCCAGGAAGGGGTCGATGACCGGGGCCGGGTCCTGGGGCGTTTTTCAGGCTCCGGAGCCAAACCGTTTTTCGGCGAGCACATCCGCTCCCACGGCCTGGATCTGCCCGTCGACCTGTTTTCCCGGACCGAGCGTGTGATTTGATGAAAAGCATCCTGACAGCCATCATTTTTCTGCTGGTCTTAGGGGCCGTGGGGGCTGTTTTCCGGATCGTCAATGCCATCCGTCGCCGGCAGAAACGGCAACGGCTGCGCAGGGTAACAGACATGCAGTCCGATCTTTCACCGGCCCGGGAACTTCCCTCACCGAACGAATCCGATCGACCGGCAGGCTCAAGATTCTTATGGGGCCTGGTGGACTTGGCCCGCCTGGAAACCCTGCTATCCGCGGCCGATGTCTCGATACCAGCAGAGCGCATGGCGACCCTGGCCCTGATCGCCGGCCTGTTGGGGTTTTTCGCCGTTCTGGCCGTTGCGCGCAATTTTTTCGGTGCCTTGCTGGCCATGGTCCTGGGTATCGCCTTGCCCCTGATAGTGCTGCTCTATCGCCGCCGCCAACGGGACGAAGCCCTGGTGCGGCAACTGCCCGAGGCCCTGGACATGATCGTACGCGCCCTGCGGGTGGGACAGTCCGTGGACAACGCCCTGAAAGAGGTCGGCCGCGCCGTCCCCGCACCGCTGGGCGCTGAAATCCAAACCATCTACGAGGAGATGTCCCTGGGCATTCCCTTTACCGCGGCCCTGCAGAATTTCGAGGCCCGTTTCGCCCGGCTGGCGGATGTGAAGCTCATGACCACGGCCTTTATCATCCAGCGGGAAACCGGCGGCAACCTGACCCGGGTGCTGGCCAACCTGTCCGACCTGATCCGCGAGCGCGACACCCTCAAGCGGCAGGTCCGGGCGATGACCGCCGAGGGCCGGTCTTCGGCGTTTATCCTGGGAATTCTGCCCTTTGCCGTAGGGATCGTGTTCTGGATGGTCCAGCCGGCCTACATTCAAATGCTCTTCAGTCATCCGGCCGGCCGCAAACTCCTTCTGGCCGCCGGGATGCTGGAGGTCGCCGGGTTTGCGGTTATGAAGTTGATGACGAGGTTAGACGCATGACGATTCCGTAAAACGCTCGATATCGGCGTTACGCGTCTCCATCGTCCCTGCGGCGTACCCTTAGTACGCCTCACTCCTCATGGAGACGCAAGCCTTGATCTCGAACGTTTTACGAAATCGTTTTGACCCCTATGGAAGATTAGAAGTCCAACAGAGCGTCATGCCGAACTTGATCCGGCATCCAGATACAATTTGAGGAAAATTACTTAACCATGAATCTGCCCCTGCTCATCGCCGCCGTTGTTTTTCTCGCCGTGTTCGGCGGGCTGATGAGCACCTATGTTTTTCTGGAGGAAAAGTATTGGCGCACCATCCTGGCCCGGCGCCTTTTCGGCAACACCCGGGAAGCTATGGTCATGGTGGATCGGCTGCGCGCACCCTGGTTGCGCACGGCCCAACGCCTGGGGCGTGCCGCCGTTCCCAGGGAAACCTCCACCGTTGCCGAAATCCGGCGGCTGCTGAGCTACGGCGGGTTCCGCGACCCCCAGGCCGTGACGGTCTATTTCGGCATCCGCATCGGGGCCATGCTGATCCTGGGCGGCCTCTACCTGTTCTTCGCCCTGGTCACCGGCCATCTACGCTACAGCGATGCGGTGGTCGTCTTTCTGCCCCTGGCGGCCGGCTACTACCTGCCGGCCCTGCTGCTTCAAATCCGCATCCGCTCCCGGCAAAAAGAGATTTTCCGCGAACTGCCCGACGCCCTCGACCTGGTTTTGATCTGCCTGGAAGCGGGCCTCAGCTTCGATCTGGCCCTCTACCGGGTCAGCCGGGAGCTGACCAAGGTGTCTCCGGTGATGTCCGAAGAGTTTGGCCAGTACTTCCTGGAAATCCAGAGCGGCCTGCCCCGCAGGGCCGTGCTGGACAACCTGGCCGGCCGCAACGGGGTCGAAAGCCTCACCAGTGTGGTGGGCGTTCTGGTGCAGTCCATCCGTTTCGGCACCAATATCGCCGATTCCCTGCGGGTGCATATCCGCTCCATGCGCACCCGGCGGCGGCAAATCGCCGAAGAGCAGGGCGCCAAGATGTCCACCCGGCTGACCTTTCCCATGGTGATGCTGATTCTGCCGGCGCTGTTTATCGTGATCATGGGACCGGCCCTGATCAATATCTACGAACGCATCCAGGGAGGATTCTGATGCGCATTGGTACCGTTTTTCTGCACACGGGACTCTGCGGGTTGGCTTTGGCCGTTTTTCTCTGCGGCTGTGCCGGGCCATCGGCACATGAAGCAGCGCCGCTGCGGCCGCCGGAAACCGAGGCGCAGCCGGATTGGCAGCCGTCGGAGAAACCCAACCACCTGGCCCTGGCCCGCGATCTGATCCGGCAGGGGCACTACACCGTGGCTTTGCGCCAGTTGGAACTGGCGGCCCGGGCCAACGAAAGCGACCCCGAATCCCACTACCTGCGGGGGGTATGCCAACGGGAGACCGGCGACCTGGCGGGCGCCCGGAAGAGTTACCAAAGGGCTATACGGCTGGATCGCGAATTTGCCCCGGCCTACAACGGCCTTGGGATCGTCTGTTTCACCAGCGGGCAAACCCCGGACGCCCACAAGGCCTTTTCCAAAGCGGCGGCCCTGAATCCGGCCGATCCCGATTTTCTCAACAACCTGGGCGTGCTGGAAATGCGAACCCATCGCGCCAAAGCTGCACTGACGCGCTTCGAAGCGTGCCTTCGGATCGCTCCTGATTTTACCCCGGCCAAAAACAATCTGGCCGAATGCCTGGTGCGCCTGGGCCGTGACGCTGCGGCCCTGGCGTTTCTCGAACGCCATTTTCCCCCGGCCGTTGCCAGCAACAACCTGGGCGCCATCTACGAACAGGTTGGCTACCCGTCCCGGGCCCGCGGCATGTTCCTGCGCGCCCTGGAGCAGGACCCCGATCTTACCGCCGCCAACCGCAATTTGAACCGTCTGGAAACCAAGGAGAATTCTCAGCCATGAAAACCCGAGCTATGCAAAAGACCGGCCTGCTTTCTGTCATCTCCCTGCTGATCGCCGTCTTCCTGCTGAGCGGATGCACGTCCACCACCGGCGGGCGGATGGACCCCCAATTCGGCCAGTGCGTCAAGGATAGCCTGGCGGCCCAGGTGATCAACGCCGACGCCCCCGACGACCCCTCATACGCCGACACCCTGCCCGGCGACCTGGCCGGGCAGATTTACAACAAGCGCTATGTCAAAACCATGACCGAGGAGAAAAAGGATAACGAGGACACCTCCAGCCGTTTGAGTGGGTTGGATTGATGTGGGACCAAACCGGCAGCGTAGCCGTGGTCGTGGCCCTGATCCTCACCCTGCTTTTAAGTGTCATGGCCTTTACCATGGACACCGGCTACCTGTACATCAAGAAGAACCAGTATCAGAATGCCGTGGAGGCGGCGGCCATGGCGGGGGCAGTGAGTCTTTGCGACGAGAACCCTGAAAATGCCGCCCGAAAAATCGCGATTGAAAACATCACCGGCCTGGAATCTGGATTGGAGGAAGGGGAAGCGGTTTTAACGATTCAAACCGGTTTTTACGATGAAAACGATACCTACGCCGATTTTTCCACATACAAGGATTTTGTTGCCAGCGACGATCCCGCATTTCCCGGCGGGGAACACAACAACGCCGTCCTGGTCAGCCTTGCGGTGGAAAACAGCGGTTTAACCGGCATGATGCCGCTGCCAAAAGATAGCGATGAATCAACGGTAACCATCCGTACAGCGGCGGTGGCCTATCTGCGCGCCTACGGCATGCTTTCCCTAGGAACCGAGTCGGACGATGGGATAACATTTTCCAATTACGCCGAAGACGAGCCCGAAATGACCAACGGCAGCATCCACGCCAATAACGATATTTCCTTTGATGCCTCGCCGAACATTGATTCCGCCAGTGTCACGATCACTGCTGCCGGAAATATCAGTGGCTACGGCGGCGGCGACTCCGGTGTAGACCCGGTATCCGTCAAACCGGTTTCTGCCTACCTTGATGACCTTTATGCAAAGGCCGATGTAATACTCAGCGAATCCGATTTTCCTGCCAGCGGAGAAATTACAGTGGACGGCAATGTCTATGCCCGTGAATATATCGGCAATTCGCCTACATTTAAACCCCACATTGGAGATCATGAAGGAACGATCTATTTTTTCGATGATGATGTTGACGTGCAACTAAGCAATACGATGGGTAACGAGTCGGAAATCACCAATTTCATCTTTGCAGCCAGGGGATCTATCAAGTGGCACGCCAGCTCAGCCCACGATTGGGGAGGTGAAAATAAAAAACAGGTCACCATTGTTGCCGGCGAAGATATCATTTTCGGTGGAATGTTATACTCAGATAGCTATTTCGATGCCATGGGTGTTGTTTTCCTCGCCGGTGGGGATATCACCTGGAGGAATACAAGCACCCATGGCAGTGTATCCAGTATTCGGTATACCCGAATGATCGCGGACGGCAGTATCGATATAGAAGGCCCCTATGCAATGCCACAAGTCCATGTTGTATGGAGCATGAAGTTTGGTCCTCCCTGCCCGCCAAATGTTGTAAGGCTTGGCCGCCTGATTACTCCCTGAAAAACACCTTTGCCTGCGCCGGCCGGCCACTAATGAAGAAGACCACATTCACCGGTCCTTCGTAGCCCACTTTGTCTTTGTACAGGTACGCCATTTTCTCCATGGCCATTTCCAAGTTTTCGGGCCAATCCGGCTCGCGACGGAAATAGATCACCCCCGGCCGATACACCTCCACCTCAATCATCAGCGGGATGTTCTCCATGGTTTCTTCGATAAATGCCTGTTCCAACTCCGTTGCATCGGTCAATGGTTCCGTTGAAGATGGCCCTTTTGAAGCTTCCGTTTGTTTTGGTTCGGGTTTGGGTTCTTTTTGGGCCACTGCAGGGAGTATGGACTTACCTTTCTCTGTTATTTTATCGTTCCTACCACTGGATGTTTTTTGATTTATAGGTTTAACTAATTGATTGTCACGACCAACCAAGACTGCAATGATCGCGATCATAAAAATAATCGCAACAATACCCCACGTCCGCCGTTTTTGTACCACAGATATCCCAATCATGATTTTTCAGCGATTCCCGATTTCATTTTACCTGAAGCAGGCGATTGTCGATCTTGCCGCAGATTCGTGGCAGACGGACAAGCCGGTGCCGTCGGGCAAGACGTCACCCAGTTCACCCGCCAGCATCTTATAGCTGACATCATCCATCCACCCGGTCCGGCCAGCTCTCGGGGACATCGCCATCGACGCGCATACCGCCGCAATGCAGGCCACAACTCGCCAATTCAGCAGGCTCATTCTGTTTGTTATTTGCTTTATCCTCAAAACGCTCGATTTGATAGATATTTTTTCTCATTTCCGGGATAATAGAGAGCGATGATCCTTTTTTTCTTTGTGCCTTTGCGTCTTCTCGCGAACCGAATAGCTATTGAGAAAATAAATCGATTCCCCAAACAAAAGCCTGCCGGGCCTGATGGCCCGGCAGGTAATATGTTCATGAGAAGTTCGGTTTAGCTGTTGCGCCTGCCCAGGCCAATCAATCCGAGCAGACCGGAGCCTAGCAGCCAGATAGCGGCGGGAACTGGAACTGCAGCAACCACGCCGTCATAGGAAAGATATCCTCCAGACATCAGATCTTCACCTGACATATTTACATCATTCCATAGTCCGCCGAAGCTTCCATATTCCCAATTCCAAAAAACATCTACCCCAGCCGCCACCTCATAAGTAAAAGTTACTGTGCCGATGAGGAGGTCTACCCCGGTTGCCGTGTAGGGGAACAGGCCGGCTGCCCAATCGCCGATTTTATCATCGGTTAAGTTGTCTGGTTGGTCCCCCGGGGTTTCTAATTTGAACATGGATCCGATTGTCTCATGGGTTACAGTGACATTATTGTCTTCGGGGATCAGGCTGAGCTGATAAGCACCAAGCTCAAACGTTTCATCATCCTCCACCAACAAGTTCAACTCCAGTGTGTATGGATCCACGTTTGAAAGGTCAACCGACCATGCGGAGGTAGTCGTAGACAAACCCATGGTCATGGATATCGCCAAAGCCATCAATATTAAAATTTTTTTCATTTCCCAAGCTCCTTTCATCCTAAGGGTGCTTAATTGTAATAAGGAGCCGAAGCGCCCCAATGACCCTGATAATTAATTAAATCGTTATAATCGACTGTCATGTCACTATTCATATCGACATCCTGGTTCCAGAAAAAATCGCCTTCTGAATAACCCCAACTTGACTGAAAATCGATAAGGTCGTTGTAGTCAACCGTATCATCGTTGTTAAAATCCGCGTCCACAATATTCCCATACCCATCCCCATCCGTATCCTGCTGTTCAGAATTGGCAACCTCCGGCGCATTGTCCACGGAATCCGGCACGCCGTCGGAATCGTAGTCGGAATCCGCGGCAATGGCCACGACTTGGTCAACATCGGCATAGCCAAACCCCAAGTCCATATCCAGGTAGAGGATGTTGGCGCTGGGACCGCCGACGGTGGGATCGGTGTAGCCGCCGTCCGCCAGCTTGGTGGTACCGTCGAGGGCCAAGGACCGTGTCCAATCCCACTGGCCGGATTCGGTGCGCTGGATGGTAGTGCCCAGCATGGTCGCCGTATAGCCCTCCTGACCATCCGGAGAATAAATCTTTACCGAGCCCCAGGTGGAATCGGACGAGAAACCGCCGACTGGATAGGTATTTAGGGAGATATAGATATTGCCCTCGGCGTCCGCTTCGATATCGTTGGGGCCCCAGTTCGTGGTCTCCCCTGTGATGTCCGTTGTACCTAAACTAATGATTTCAGCGTCACTCCAGGTTAGGGGGGTTTGTGTTGCAATGGCCGTGTCTATGTCGTCTTTCGACCACATGCCCAGACGGCAAGCTTCAATGTACATCTCATTGCCTGGATCCGTGTACGCGATCAGATACTCGCCGCTCCAGATATTGCCGCTGCTGTCCACGGCAAAACCGGAAGAGTTGCCGCCGATGCTGACAACCTCGATGACATTGTTGCCGTTATCCACATCCACATAACTAATGGCATGACCGCCGCTCATGCCGGCGGCACCGCAGAGAAAAATCCGGCCGTCCGGATCTTCCTCAACCTCCCAGTTGTAATCGGTGTAAACCTCGGCGGTGGGGGTGGCAACCGGGTAAATGGCCAGGGTCTCGTCCCAGGGTACCGAATAATAACCGGACCCAGAGCCGCCCGTGTAGCTGAACCAAATCTCATCCCCGATTTTTTTGGCGACCTGGGGGAAACCGACGCCTGAATCCGTGTAAAGGGTTACGGAGCGTTCGCCATTGTAATTGAACAACTGGACATCGAAGGTTGACCAGGCCATATCCAGGTGCTCGTGAATGAATGCACGGGTCGGCGCGTCCGCAGTAGACACATTGGCGTAGACCACGTCCAGACCGGCCGAGTAGGCCAGACTGTATGGTGCATCCATGTCGATGTCCTGTGCCAGGTAGCCTGTGTCCGGCGAAAACCGATCCGATTCGGCATTGACGCACAATGGCATGCACAAGAAAAACGCCAGTGTTGTCAACAGGACTGCAATGGTTTTCAAGTTTTTAGAATTCGTTTTCTTTTCCAATTGTTACTCCTTTGAAAGAGTTCGCCTATATTTGACCAAAATACAGGGCAAATCAAAGGCTGACTTTTAATTTTTTGTGAAAAAATAGGACTATTTTGCGATTTTGGATTTTTTCATCCGGATAGTAGCCGCTGCCGTCCAGGATTTCCGAATAATCAACCAATGTGGTGGCGAAAACACTGGATTAGCCTGTACCGGCAAACATAAGCACGACCAGACCAAACATAATGTATTTGAACACTTTCATGATTGTGCTTCTTTTGTATCTCATGCGCCGGCGCGAAACCCCGGCGCATGGTTGAAGGTCGGTTTTAGGAATTCCGCCTGCGAATGCCGATCAGGCCGATCAACCCGCTGCCCAGCAGCCAGACGGCACCGGGAACGGGTACCGCGGATACACCGACGAAACCGTCGAGACGCAGCCCCAAACTACCAGTCGAACCCATGTCCTCCAGCTTGACATACTCGACATAATCCAAACCGGTTCCACTGAGGTCGAACCAGTTTCCACCGGCGCTGTCGCCATAGTATTCAAGGACAGTGTCGGTATTGCTACCTGACCAGTCCGTAATCCCGCTGGGGTCGAATGACTTGTACAGATCGGTCTCTTCCAAGTCACTCAGACTACCAGACCAATGACTCAAGGTGGGCCAATCGTTGTCGGGGAACTGATATCCCAAACTCGGTGTGTTGAGGGACGTGGACTCTCCGCCATTCAGGTAAACCCAATTTTCGCCGTCTTGACTGACGGAAATCGTAGCGTACATGTCGCCGTTGCTAAGATTGCCGGTGCCGAGAGCGTGCATCTGCGCGGTGTAAATACCCAATTCCATCGAATCGTTGGTAGCGTAAATGGCATCGGACATTTGGACCGTGAGCGTTCCCGAGGAAATAATTGCGATTTCCGTGGGCAGCCACTGGCAATTCCACGGCGTGACCACGTAGTTGCTAGCGGTATCCCGGCGTATTTCGCCCAAAACAGTATCGAGGTCATCATAGCCAGTGCGCCCAATGGTAACGTCGGAATAGATCACTGACGAAGCGGTGATTCCCGCCAAGGCAGGCGTCGAGAACGTGGCAAATAAAACAATCATTAAAGTTGGGATAAAGAGCTTTGCTCTTTGCGCCGTAAGTATAAAAATAATTTTCTTCATCATTCCATTCTCCAGATTCTCTAAGTTTAGTACTATCTACTTCAAATTTTAACCTTATTACCAAAATCATTTAAGACATTCCCATCACCTCCAATCCTTCGCCTTATACCGGCCAGGCTAATCAATCCACTGCCGAGCAACCAGACTGCTGCCGAGACGAGTACAGGGACGGCAAAGGGGATATCCAATTGGTCGTTGGCGTAATCCGGCAAAAATCCGAACCACATGATGGCGTTAATGCCTTCGAATTGACCATCAACGAGAAGTTCCTCATCAGCTCTTTCGGTATTAGGATCCCATCCGATATCCGGATTTCCCCAGCCATCCCAGCAAGCATTGGGATCGCTGGTGGCGGCCAGGTTCCAGCTTCCTTACTCAGTGTGAAGATGCGTTTCACCGTCATCATCGTTGTACCCGATATTTTCCATCCCCTACCCCGACATAACCGGTGGTTACGGTCAGGATTCCGGCAGTGCTAAAAGCAGTAAGCATGTTTTATGGCTGGTTTCATTTTTTATCTGCAGAGCTATTCGACAAAGCTGTCCAAATTGGATACCGCCATCACAGAAAGAAAACGCTCACCCGCCGTAAGCAGGGGAACGGTTAATAAGTTTACAATTTCGTCTTCCGGCGGATGCCGATCAACCCCAGCAGTCCGCTACCCAGCAGCCAAACAGCGGCAGGGACAGGTACGGCGTTGATAACGCCGATAGCGTCCAGATCGACACCGCCGGACCCCCAGGTTTCCCAAGCGTCATAAATGGAGTTGCCTTCAGAATCTGTAAAACTCCCGTCTCCAGGAACGTCGATGATTTTCACGTAGTTGATCTCGCTCAAGTCGACGAGGCCGGACAACACCAGTGCATTGTCCAGCAGGTCGTCGAGATCGAAGCCCGTGCCGTAGTACCTTTCGTGTTTACCCATCAGGTTATCGACATCCGTAGCGTCGATGGTGCCGTATGCACCGACAGCGCTCTCCGTCAGGGATACGCTGTCAAAACGGGTAAAATTGATCCCGTCAGTGGAAACCTCCACATAGCCCAACTCAGCAAAAAGCAAACCATCGCCAGCACTTATGAATCCGTTTTCAAACACGGCAAAATCGTCGCCGCTGCCATTGGTGATGGCACTGTCAAAGGTCAGGGTGATTTCGCCGGGATCGACACCATCGGCAATTTGGTCCGCGTTGAGATCGCCAAGGCTGACGATCGAATTGTCGGCTTCACCGGTAACGTTTTCCGGGGTTCGAAACATCGTGGCAACGCCACCGCCGTAAGTATATTGGCCATCCTTTTCCGGGTTGGAAGCCGGGGCAGGCATGTAATCAACATAGCCGGTGGCCCATCCCGAAAAAATGGTATCCGTATAGTAATAGCCGGCGTTTGTATACGGTCCAGCCCAGGCCGCTGTTGCCAACAACGACATGGAAACAATCAAGAAAAACAAAATCCCTTTTCTCATTTTATTGTATTTCCTTTCCTTATTGCTCTATTTTCTTCTGCGGATACCAATCAGGCCAATCAGGCCGCTGCCCAGCAGCCATACAGCAGCGGGGACCGGAACCTGGCTGGTGGTCAGGTTATCCATGGCAAAATATGCAGGTGTGTTCATACTATAGCCACTTCCGCCATCGGATGAGGAAAGAGAGAATTCCAGGCCATATACCGGCCCTAATTCGGTTAAATCTACCCAAGTCCACTCATCAAGGATGTAGTCAAGGCTGTTATCGGAAAAGCGGTAATCGGCTATATAAAATTCGACCGACGCCCCTGTCTGTTCATAGTTTTCGTCCAATGCATTAACGGTCAGCATAAACCAGTCTTCGTCTGTACCGTCTTCACCACCGAATGCTTTGGCGATTGCATCGCCGTTGAGCATGGACAAATATGCATAGGTAGTGTTGGTCACATAAAAACCCTCCACGATCTGCGCATACTCTCCGGTGGTTATTCCGTTGTATGTTTGTGCGGGATTCCCGAACATGCCTAGGGTATAGGAGACGGCATAATTGGAAGAACCGTTTACGCCTCCCCCTGTGATGGCGCTGAACTGGTTGGTATACCCGGACGTTGTCGTATCAGTCATATTTGAATAGGCAAATGATTCCCAGTAAGAATATGCGGTAGACTGGTAATTCACGAAATAGTTATCGCCGCTGATGAAACCGCTGAGGGTACCGTAACCGCTTCCGTCATCATCACCGTTCCAGTAGGATTCAGATGCCAGGTTCAGGTCTTCGAATGTCGCGAGAGCGGCATAAGAGGATGCGCAGAACATCAGGGTTATGACAACCATCGATATGGCCAATAAAATGCTTCTCCTTTTCATAACAAAAAATCTTCCTTTCCCTTTGAAAGTACAATTTCATTATTTGGATTCGCCAATGACAGCTGACAAAAATACTTGCCCGTCATCGGTTCACTATCTATACAAGTCCCCTCACCTCCCTTCTTTTTCAAATTTACCGATTCGATCCAGGCAAAATAAAAAAACCCGGACCGACAGACGCATCGATCCGGGGATCTTCCGTTTTCTCAATTTCTGAGTGGATCATCCGGTGCCGACCCCGGTCCGCGGGGGAATACTCGGCCCTTCAGGCAGGTCTTCTGACTTCCTCGCCCGCCTGGCGGCCTTCCCATCTAATAAGGTGATAGACAGTGGCACAAAATGCCGGGCGGTTCTCTCCGAATCTGTTGGTGGACTCGGTTCGGATGGATCGATGGTTCTCGAATACGGCAGAACCGTTTCAGAGCGAGGTCACAGCGGCGGGCCCGTCCCCGACTTGCACGGGGTTCCCTTAACCTGAAAGTGACTGCGATCTAAAAGAAGCAATTAGCCATAAGGCATAAGTCTTTAGCTGCAACGTTCTACCCGAATGCTGCATTTCTAAAAAGATTACTCCGTTTAGATACAACTGAAGTGTCAAAGAACAGGATTGCCGGGTTCCCCCGTTTCAGGGCAACCCGGCGATCCTGTTTTCCTTAGGAAGGAGCTTAGGACCCGTGGCTTTCCGGCCTCCGGTTACCCGGAGTGTGGCTTTTTTCGTTGAACTGTTCAAACGGGGTTTCGTTTGTTCGGTTTTTTATACCTTTTTAAAAGGGGCATGGCTTGTAACTTTTTGCGGTAAAATTGGATTTAATTGCGACCGCTACATTCTGGTTTCGCTGTGCCGTTATCGGAAACCATCAACCGTTTTCATTCTCCGTTTTCGCACCTTTCAGGTTACCTGGTCGAGGGAAAAACGCACGCACACGCAATACAATTTCGTATAGAATGTATGGACCGCAGGCAATGCCCAACGCCACCGTTCCATCCCAGCCAATATCCATCAACGAGCGGTAGAACCATGAGTAAAAATCAAAATGGTGCCCGAAGAATCGACGAACAACGTCTTCAACCCGTGGACAACCGCCGGGAAAAGGGTCAGCCCGAATATTGTCAGGCTGCTTTTATTTTGTTTCTCTTTTTCAAATGCATTTCATTCCTCGTTTTACGTCCCAAATCTTCCGGCATCATATTTTATGGTGCTGCCTGTAGACGATTCCGGTACAGCGTCGGCGTAATCGCCCCGGCCATCATTGATTCATCCAGAGACCCGTCCAGGAAATCATTTACCATTTTTGCCGTACCTGCGGGATCATCAATACTCGCACGGTAGTCGATGTAGAGCACGGGCAGATGATAGGCGTGGATAAACCGTTTAATCCGTGTGAGCTGTTTCCGGAAGGTACGCTTGAGTGTATCCGGATTGCTCGCAATAGGCTTGTTGGCCTGGGATCGCAGCATTTTGTTTTGGGACAGGACAATTTCGTCAAGATCCCGCTCCATGAAAACGATGCGATAGTTCAGGCCGTCTCCCGGCGGGAGATTCCAGAGCAGTTGCGCGATAATTTTAACGCCTTTGCCTTTGGCCTCCGGCAACCAGGCATTATCGCGGGCCAGTGCCGTGACGGGCGTGTATTCGAAATAGCCTTTGGGATTGTCTTCATTGGCTTTACGTTGATTGTCGGTGAGTACGGGATGACCGCCGGCGTCCAGCATCTGCATCATCATCGAGGTTCCACTGCGCGGCAGGCCGCTGACAATAACGACTGTTTCATCAAGCGGGGCGAAGTGCCGTGTATGCGCTTCCGCATTGACGCGCAGTGGTTCGATATCCGAGCTGAGTGCGCGCCGGGAGTTGTCCGTATTTTCCCCGGTATCGAAGTTTCCGTCCTTCATCGCTTCGAGGGTGGACCGGGCCTGTTCGAGATTCACCCGCAGCCGTTCAACCTCTTCGGGTTCCTTGAGCCGGTCCTGATAGATGTTGACCAGCGCCTCCCATGCGGCAACATAATTGGGCGATTGGGTGACGGCCACGCGCAGCGCCTCCACCGCACGAGGGGGTTTCCCCCTGTTCAGGGCAATCATGCCGAGCCAGTAATGGGCTTCGGGATAATGGAACAGCAGTCCCACGGAATCGACCGCCTGTTTTTCGGCAAGTCGAAGTTTCCCAAGATGGTAGTAGACCTTGGCAAGGGTCAAATGCGCCTGTGCATTTTTTGGGTTTCCCTCAAGCGCTTTCGTGCAGATCGTTTCCGCCTGCTCGAATTCTTTAAGGTGACACAGCGTCTCGGCATAGGGCAGGGCAACGGCCTGGACGCCACCGTGTTTGACGGCTTCTTCATATGAAACTCTGGCCTGTTCGTGGTCCCCTTGCGCGGCGTGCAGCGAGGCCCTGAGCACGTCAAAGGCGTACGGGTTGATCCGCGACTCTTTCTGGAGCTTGGTCAGCTTGCGCTGGGTTTGTTCGTCCATTTCATCCCAATCGATTTCACCCGTGTCGGGATTCTTAACCGGTTCAAACAGTTGTTTTACTTCCTCCCGGGCCTGTTTCGCGTTGGCCTTTTTAGATTCCTCGAGCGCTTTTAACACCGGCTCCACCCGTTCGAATTGCCCAAGACGCAGCCAGCAGTTGACCAATTGGATGCCGAATCGGTACTGATCGGGATCGTCGGTATAAAGGCGGCCCAGTATTTCTTCGGCATGGGCATACATGCCGGCATCCACATAACTGCGGGCCAGATTGTATTCCAATTCCCGTGTGGTATCGTTGATGGCTTTCTCTAAATCGTCATCCGGTTTCTCGATATAGCCCAGGGCCACCAGTTGATCCAAGGCGGCTTTGGCTTCGATCGGGTCCATCACGGAATCCTCCGGGTGACACCCATCCGGTCCGTCTACCGCATCCCAGGAGGGGATGGTCTCGATCGGCCGGCTGTCGGCAAAGGCATTCACGAGGACCTTGCCGTCCATATCCTCACCCACCGGCAAACCGAAGTAGTGCAGGATCGTGGGCGTAACATCCAGCAGGTTGGCCCCATAGATGCGTTCGTCCTTTTTCGTGCCCGGTCCGGACATCAGAAAGATCCCGTAATGGGAGTGCTGCTCGGCTGGTCCGGCCGGTTCGTCGGATACCTGGGCGGGCCGGTTGTGGTCGGAGTGAAACCCGTGGTCGCTGACCAGCATGATGGTGGCCTCATCCCCGGCAAGCTTCATCAAGGTCCCCAGCATCATGTCGTGATAGATGTATCCGGTTTCAACGACATGCTGATAAATCTCGAACTCCTCTTTCTTGACCCATGGAAGGCGAGGCGGGTGATACTGCATGAACCCGTGACTGAAATGGTCGATGCTGTCGTAATAGACGGCCATGAAATCCCAGGGTTCGAGTTGCATGGTGGCAGTCGCGGCCGCATGGATGGAACTGCATTCGCACAGTATTTTGGCGACGGATTCCAGCCGGTGATCGTTTTTCTGATCGACCTTGTGCATGTCCGGAACAAAAGGGCCTATGGCCTCGGCCGTCATCTCCTGGGGGTGGACGCGAAACTTGGCCAGCGGCTCCATCAGCCGTTCCGGATGGACACTTTTGGGACGCAGGGGCCAGTTCGTCTCTATTTTCTCCAGCACTTCGTCGCCGCCGATCCAGCGGGCCGGGGTGTCCTCGCCCTCGTCCTTGTTGAGTCTGCCCAATTGCTTCTGATACATGTCCGATACCATCACGCCGTTGATGGGCTCGGCCGGGTGGCTGGGCCACCAGCCGATGACGTTGGATTGCATGTTTTGGATGGTGAACATATTCCACAGGGCCCGGGTCCTGCGGGACATGTTGGTGATGGGGCGAATTCCCTTGCCGTTGGGAACGGGTTCGGAAAAACCGTAAATGCCGTGTTTGTAGGGTCGTTTGCCCGTGGCGATACTGGTCCACAGCATGGGGCTCAGGGGCGGATACAGGGTGGCCATGTTGCCCATCACGCCGTTTTCCACGAGCTTTTGTATGTTGGGCATTTTGCCCGCATCCATCAGGGGGGAGATGACGTTCCAGTCCGCTCCGTCCCAGCCGATCAGTAGCAGTTTTTTCTTTTCGGTTGACATGATTTCGCGTTCCTTGGGAAATCAGCTATTAGCATTTAGCTAATGGCTCAGCTAACGTTAAAAACCAGCCGTCAGAGGCATTGCTCCAACGGCTGGTTGTCTTTCAAAATACTCTATGCTTTACCATATTTATGAAGGTATTTGGACTGACGGCCAAAGGCTAACTGCTAATCGCTAACAGCTATCATCCTTCTACCTATCCACCTTCAGCCTATTCACCTCCTAAGCTATGCGGCAGCGGATTTTCGACGGCGAAGCGCCGCAAGGCCCGTAGCGCCGGATGCCAGCAGCGCCAGGGAACCCGGAACGGGAACAGGCGAGCCGGTATCGCCGGCGGCAATCGCTTTACCTTCCACATCCTCGTAGGCCCAGCTGTTTAGCGTCAGCTCGTTTCCGGCTTCATTGACACTGAAATCGATCCAACCATAATGAAATTCAGCGGACTGTCCCTGCGGTGCAAAATCAAATTTAATCCCCATATATCCGCTCTGTCCGCCAAGCCCTGTCCATTCGCCCAAATCGGCAAATACTCTTCCGGCAGAGATTAGATACCCGGAGCTCAGCACTTTAATGGCATCGCCTGTTTTAATTATTCTGCCCCAACCATCCCACCAGGAAAATTCATGGCTTACGTACCAGCTTGCTTTTCCGTCAAATGCAGCCAGCATAACAGTGGTGGTTAAAGTCGGGCTGTTCACGGCGCTACTATCCACCAGAAAATTCGTACCGGTGACAATGGCCGCGTTTGCATCGGTGCTCAAATTAAGTGCAAGCAAAGCGGCCCCCGCTGTTGCCATGGCCCCAAAGGTTCTGTTTCGACGGGTTTTGACATAGGCTTGCGATGTTTTCTCACAGCTTAATTTTTTGGTCACGATTTTCTTCTCCTTTTTCTGTTACCGAAGATAAGCGATCAGCCTTTGGGCTTCAGTCTATCCAACTGACTCGTTACGGCTTTACTATTTCTTTCTCCGCATACCGATGATTCCCAGAAGCCCGCTGCCCAGCAGCCACACGGCGCCCGGGACCGGCACGGGATTCAGATTGATCATCCAGGCTACATCATCGAAATCCGGGTTGTATCCATCTCCGACAATGATCATGCCGTCGTCGGAGATGCCATAAGCATTTGTCAACCCCCATCCGGTCATGTCGATGCCGCCTTCGGTCAGCAAATCAATAAGGCTGATCATTCCGGTTTCCTCCGTCCACAACATGGCTGTCTGACCAACCTCCTCCGCATAGCCTTTACCCACAACCACCGAACCGTCTGCCGAAACATCATAGGCAGCGCTATTAAAATTGCCACCTGCCAGGTCGCCCAGACCTACCATGCCGCCGGATTCGGTCCATATAAACGCCTCGTTACCATCTGTTGATCTGCTGTACCCGACCGCGGTGGAGCCATCCGCCGAAACTCCATAGGCCCGGCTATAAAAATCGCCGCTTGCCAGGTCACCCAGCCCCATCATGCCGCCGGATTCGGTCCATATAAACGCCTCATAATTATCTGTTGATTTACTGTACCCGACCACGGTGGAGCCATCCGCCGAAACGCCTCGGGCAATGCTATAAAAACTGCCGCCTGCCAGGTCGCCCAGACCCACCATGCCGCTGGATTCGGTCCATCTGAACGCCTCGTTACCATCTGTTGATTTGCTGTACCCGACCGTGGTGGAGCCGTCCGCTGATACGCTGTAGGCTACGCTGGAAAAACTGCCACCTGGCAGATCGCCCAGGCCCACCATGCCGCCGGATTCGGTCCATTTAAACGCCTCTTTACCATCTGTTGAGTAGCTAGACCCGACCACCACGGAGCCGTCCGCCGAAACACCCTCGGCACTGCCATTAAAATCGCCACCTGGCAGATCGCCCAGGCCCACCATACCGCCGGATTCGGTCCATCTGAACGCCTCATAACCATTTGTTGATCTGCTTAACCCGACCGCTGTGGAGCCGTCCGCCGAAACGTCTGAGACATCGCTCCTAATACTGCTCCCAGGCAGGTCGCCCAGAGCCGTGAAGGTAATGGCCCGGGAAGTCTGCGGCATGACCAGCATCGCCGCCAAAAGTATAAGACCTATAACCGTACTGATTGATATTGATTTTCTTTGTGTTTTCATTTGCTTTCTTCCTCTCTTTTTCAATTTTTAACAGTTCGCTGTTCAACACTCTTTTTTAATCGCGTGATTTTCTCCGAATGCCCACCATGGCCAGCAGTCCGCTGCCCAGCAACCACACTGCCGCCGGTACCGGCACCGGTGCAATGTCCGCGAAGGCGTCGATTTCGCCGTCCAGGGAAGATCCGGAAATGCCTGAGACCTTTACGTATTGAATCCATTCGAACCCTGATTCCGCCAGATCAAAAGCAGTGCCGCCTGCAGAACCGTCATACAGCAGCATGGCTTCGTAAGATGGTATTCCTTTAAAGTCGGTAGAGGTCAGGCTGGGGTCCACCGGTTTCGTGTAATCGTTTTTGATGTCGGTCCAACCAACGCCGGTTGTGTCATAAAGGTCCGGATCCCAGACCCAGGGGTTGGTGGGGTATGCGGTGTCCCCATAGGGACCGTTCTCATAGGTGTACCAGTTTTCGCCATCCTGGCTGACCGAAACCATCACCGGCTCTCGCGCGGCATTTCCATTGCCGAGGGTATACACCCGGTGATCGGTATCGTTGTATACAAATCCGCTGCCGGCAAACATGCCGTTGCCGAAGACGGTAAAGTCCAGACCATAGGGGTTGTTGGGATCGTCCTCGACCTGGTGGTCGAACTTGACAACGGCCCAGTCGTCGTCAGTGAACGTGACGAGCGTATTGGCCCCATAGGCCGGTTCCACAATGCTGACATGGCTGGTGCCGCCGCCCCATTGCGCGATGAGCAAGGTCGGCTCCCCCAACAGGTTGTCCGGGTCTTTGTACATCGACGAGCCGTTCAGGCTTGCGGAACAATCGACCAGTTCCGTGGCAAAAATCGAGGCTGCTGCTTGGCCGGCCGATAAGAATACACTCAGGGTAAAAACAAAAATAACTGCATATATCTTTTTCATTATCTACTCCTTTTCTCTGTTACCAAAGATAAACGATTAGCCCTTAGCTTTTAGCAATTAGCTAAGGGTTAACGGCTATAAACCAACTGCCAACCACTTAATATCGGATTGAATTCTTTCACGAATCTTCCGACATTTTGCCAAACGCTTGGCTGCCCCAATCCTGCCGGAAACAATAGTCCGGTTGACACAGGGTAAACTCCGCGTCGGCTGCTCTAATAAAAAGTCGCCTTTAGAAAAAACACAAAGGGATTTCGTAAACGCCGGGGTAGATGGGGGATGACCGGTCCCCGGCCGGATTGACGAAAAAGGCGGGATATATTAGAAAGAAACTAAGTGGATCCCCCTTGCGGGAATCGACCGCGCGCCTTTTTACGGTGCGTTTACCGAAGGCCCGTATTGCTTCTTGGCGGTCGCGTACGGGTCTTCTCACCTCTTTTTCTGTAATTGTTCCGGTCCTCACCACCTCCTTCCTTCTTAAACCCTTTGTATTTACATTGGTTCAAAACTGATTCGTGAATCCGCAGTGAAATCGAATCTACCTTTTCCCATATCCATTACTGTCCGCCATTGGCCATGCTTTCCAATTCGTCGATGTCTCGATCATTACTTCGGGAGGAAAATGACCGGACAAGCAGGACGATTTCATATACCATGTATGGCCCGCAGGCGATTCCCCACGCCATCATTCCATCCCAGCCCATATCCATCAACGAATGGTAAAAGGATGCAAAATCGTCGGAAAAGATGGACGGCGAGTCAATGAACAAAGCTTTCAGACCGTAGACAACTGCCGGGAAAAGGGTCAGGCCGAAAATCGTCAAGCCGATTTTATTGCGTGTCTCTTTTGTCAGATGCATTGCATGCCTTGGGTTTACCGGGTATGGATATCGATCATTATGAAAGGGAACCGTTCCCCTGGCTTATCCAGGATTACGGCTCAATAAGGCTATAATTTGGTTCTTCGGCGAATGCCTACCAACCCCAGCAATCCGCTGCCCAGCAGCCAGACGGCGGCGGGAACGGGAACTGCGGCCGCACCGTTGAGGGCCTCGACATAATTGATCTCGGTGGTGTAATAGCCGAATACTCCGGCGCTATCGTCGGTAACTGTCCTGATGCGTACATAGGCGATGTCCGACAGCGAGACAAAATTGCCCTCCATGTCGATGGCGTTATCGATATCAACATATTCCGAGTCGCCGTAAACATCGGCATAGCCAATGTCACTTTCGGAGAAATAGTTGATGGAAATAGCCGCTTCGCGTGGATCGTTGGGGAGTTCGTCGTAGTTGCTGGGCTTGATCAGGTAAAAATCTTCATCCATCCAGCCGTCCTCGGTGGCGCCGGAACCCGAGGACTCTATGGCCACTTCGATGTAGCCGTACTCGCCCCACCCCGAAAAGGCATTGCCATGCACATAGAGGTCATCCCCGTCTCCATTTGCGATGGAGGTGGAAAAGCCAAGAAGCAGGCCGGTGGTGTATCCATTTCCGGTGTCGGGATTATCCGACCAGGACCCCAGGCTTACCAAACCGCTGGGTGCGGTCTCGCCATCAACGCTGACCGCGTTTTCCGGGGTATCGTATCCGGCGTTGGTATTAATCCCCTGCTCGTAGTAGCACAACACATCCGCGTAAAGTGCTGCATTTGCGTTTGCCGCCATCAAACCGGCTCCTAAAACAATCAGTACTGCTAAGAACATTTTTTTCATTTTTGGTACTCGTTTCCTTTGGCCCGACTCAGGCTTGTTTAATGGGTTTAACTCTCGTTATTTCTTACCTTAAAATTGAGTATCACCTCCTTTTTTTCGCCTTGCTCCCACGCTCCGCATGGGAATACCCATTGGGTTTCAACCTGACGGTCCGAATCGCGGCTGGAAGCCGCTCCCACGAAGATTGGAACTTCAAGAGCAGGACAACGCTCCTGCTGATCAGAACACTCCCAAAGCCCCAATAAAAAAACCCGGACCGACAGATGCATCGATCCGGGGATCTTCCGTTTTCTCAGATGTTGAGTGGATCATCCGGTGCCGACCCCGGTCCGCGGGGGCATTCGGCCCTTCAGGCAGGTCTTCTGACTTCCTCGCCCGTCCGGCGGCCTTCCCGTCGATTTTCTATCGACAGTGGCGCATGGTGCCGGACGGTACTCTCCGAATCGGTGGGGGTTAAACGCGGTTCGGATGGTTCTCGAATACGGATGAAAGGATAGGGCGAAAAATTTTTCGCCCGTACGCCTCCTATGGATAGCGCTAAAGCTTCACTGCGTGCACCCGCCTGCGCGGGAATGACAGAAGTGCGACGGTTACGGTTTCATCGATACGGCAGAACCGTTTCAGAGCGAGGTCACAGCGGCGGGCCCGTCCCCGATTTGCACGGGGTTCCCTTTTAAAGCCATGGTATCCCTGCCGGCGCCTGTATCGGCTTCCGGCAGGTCACACGGCTACCTGAAAGTGACTGTGATCTAAAAGGAGCAGTTAGCCATAAGCTTTTAGCGATTTGCAGCAACGTTCTATAGGTTTGCTGCCTCTCTAAAAAGACTACTCGGTTTAGATACAATTGAAGTGTCAAAGAACAGGATTGCCAGGCGTCCCCGTTTCAGGGCAACCCGGCGATCCTGCTTTCCTGGGGAGGAGAAAGGACCCGTGGCTTTCCGGCCTCCGGTTACCCGGAGTGTGGCGTTTTCCGTTGTGACGTTCCAACGGGGGTTTTCCGTTGTCCGGCTTTCTTATACTTTTTTTGAAGGCGCATTGCTTGGATTTGCTTGCGGAAAATTTGGACTTTGTTGCGAATGGAAGCTGTTCGTCTCACGCGAAGACGCGAAAGCGGAAAGGATTTATTAATTTTTGAAACCGGCCGATTATGCCCGGATCACCTTGGAACGGGAAGCAAAACGTACCCTCGACGATTCCTACAACATCAAATTAACGGAACGCGACTGGCATCACTTTTTGTAGATATTGGATGAAGATGCATTGCCCAATGAAGCGCTGAAAAATGCAGCTTCCCAATACGAAGAAGCGGTCAAAACCGGTCGCGTAAAAGAATGATCACAGCCATTGAACGGATATCCAAACGCCATGAGAAACGGACTTTCGTTTGCGGCGAGTTGGAACTGGATCGATATCTGCAAGAATTTGCGCTTCAGAATGACAAATAAGGTTATGGCGCTACTTATGTCGCTGTCGATCCAAATGCTTCGATTGTCAAAGGATCTTATACCCTGTCCACCGGAAACATTCAGCACGCCCCCTTCTGTCCGTTGTGGACAACAATGTGGACAAGAAGATGGAGCAGTGGACTGTAGAAGGGGTTGGAATAAAAAAACCCCTCGTAAAAACGAGGGGTTATTATCGTCTGGTGGCGATGCAGGGACTTGAACCCCGGACGCTGCGGATATGAGCCGCATGCTCTAACCAGCTGAGCTACATCGCCATTGTTTTTTCGTTACCCGAAAAGAACAGCGGACTATTAACAGCTCATTTCCCGTTAGTCAACCCGAAAACCGAACCTTTTATTTCAGTACAGTCGATCCCGTCACCTCGATGGTAAACTCCTCCAAATCTTTGGGAAGATTGGAGAACACCACCATGAAGGGGATGGATTGACCCGGCGCTACCTTGACATTGCTGCGGTTGTCGCCCAGTCGATTGGACAATCGGCTTCGGATCTTGTCCCACTCCAGATTGGCCAGTTCCAGATCGGACATGATATTGCCGCCATAGACCTTTTCCTGGTTGACCGCGACTTTTCCGGTGGAAAATATTTTTCCGGACAGGGTGATCATGCCGCGATTTTCGGAATAGCCGTTTTTCACCTTCCCGGACACCACAAAGAGCTTGCCGACGCTGGCATTGTCGACGAACTTGCTGTTGATATCGTAGGTCGTCAATTTCAGGTTGCCCGGATCGTTTACCTTGGGTTTGAGATAGTCGCTGAGAAAGGGGATTTCGATGCCATTTTTATCCAGCAGGTAGTACGTTCCATAACCGACGCCACCGAGGATAACGATGATCAGTAAAAACACCAGTGACTTGCTCATACCCTTTTTGGCAGGCTTGGCTTTTTGGGGTTTGGACGGCGCAGCCGGTGCAGCAACGGGCTCCTGTGCTGCAGGTTTCGCTTCTTCGGTTGAGGGCTCGGGAATGGCAACGGTTTCTTCCAACCCCTCATCCTCTGTCGCCTGATCGGCATTGGCCTCCTCTTCCACCTCGAATTCCAGTTCCATGTCGGCCGCGGCCTGCTCGGTCCCCCGGTCACCGGATTCGGGCCGCGGCGTCTCTTCGAAATCGGACAGGTCGAACTCCAGGTCGCTGTCAACCGCCGCGGGTTTCGGGGCGGGGGTGGCCGCCTGGCCGTCGTCCAGATCCAGTTCCAGCTCCGCGTCCTCGGGGCCCTCGTCAGGCGCGTCCTCGTCTACATCTTCCAGGGCCTGTTCGAGGTCCGACAGATCCAGTTCTTCGTCCGCCACCAACTGGTCCTCTTCGCCGGATTCGGACATCCATTTTTCGGTTTCGAGACTGGCCTCGATGTCCAGGTCAAGGTCCTGATCCGGTGTGGCGGTGAATTTAGGACCGGCTTCTTCCGGCTCCTCGAGCATCTTCTCGATTTCGGACAGGTCGATCTCCTGATCGGCCTCCGTCGCTTCGTCAAGGTCGGCCGTTTCAGCCGGCTCCTCTTTGTCCAGGTCGAACGACAAATCCTCCAGGTCTTCATCCGCCTCATCGGCGGCCGCGGCATCCGCTTCAGGAGTAAAATCGCCCTCATCGAGGGACAATTCGAGGTCTTCCACCTCCTCTTCGGCGATTTTCTCACCGGCCTCATCCTCCTCTAGGAGGCTTTCCAGGCCGCTGAGATCCAGGTCGTCTTCAAGCAGGGAAGATTCGGTTTCCGGCTGCTTTTCAGGAGCTATTTCCTCTTCCATGTCAAGCTGCAGGTCCAATTCGTCGTCAAGGGCCTTTTCCGCATCCGTTCCAGCCGGCTCTTCGACCGCTTCGCCCTTTTCCTCGGCGTCCAAATCCAACGAAAGATCGTCCAGGGAGGGCTCTGCCGTTTCTTCGACGGGCAGCGCCGCCGGCGTTGCTTCTTCTTCAATATCCGGCTCGATATCCAGCGTCAGGCTCAGGTCATCCAGATCGTCCATGGTCTGCGGACCGTCATCCTTTGCAGCCGCTTCCGATGTGCCGGCATCCTCGGGCTCCATGGGGAAATCCCCGTCGAGGTCGAAGGTATCGTCGTCCAGATTGGCGATCACCGTGGCGGTTCCTTCGTCATCGCCTTCGGTTTCGGAGGAAATTTCCAAATCGAAATCTTCCTGATCCAGATCGGCGATCACCGTTTCGTCCCCATCATCCTCTACATCAATGGAAGAAAGGTCCAGATCATCGTCATCCAGACTGGCGATCATCGTCGCGGTTTCGTCTTCGTCTTCCGTTTCGGGAGTAAGATCGATGTTGAAGTCGTCATCGTCCAGACTGGCGATCATCGTGGCATCGCCTTCTCCGGTGTCTTCGGATTCCACTTCAAAGGAGAGATCCTCCAGATCTTCCTCCAGCGCATCGCTGACCGCATCTTCGATTTCCGTGGGCGGGACCGATTCCTCCGGCTCCTCATCCAAAGCAAAATCAAGATCGGTGCCGTCGGCGAAAAGATCGCCGGCGTCTTCCTCGAGAACATCCTCTTCCGGCGCCCTTTCAACAGCAGCATCTTCTTTGGGAGGTGCTTCCTCCTGAACGGGAGGTGCCGGCGGAACGGGCACGACCTCTTCTTTGGGCAGCGCCGGCTCGGGTTCAACGGGTCGGGGCTCCGGCTCGACGGCGGGTGCCTGGGGAGGAAAAGCGGTGAACACTTTGGCGCAGACCGAACACCTGACCTTCGAACCAGTGGGTTTGATCATCTTGTCATCAAGATTGAAACTGGTGTTGCATGCCTCACAGGTGATAATCATGGCACCCCTCGCTGACTAGAGTTTCATATGGTAAATTTGCGGTAAATTCCTGAAGTCCTCGGCATAATCCAGGCCGTAACCGACGAGAAAACCTTTTTCCACGGAGCAGCAAACATAATCGACGTGGACCGCAGCCTTGCGCCGCTCTTTTTTGTCGATCATGGCGCAAACCTTGATGCTGCTGGGGCCGAAGGTTTTTAAATGCGCAATCAAATAGGATAGCGTCAAACCGGTATCGACAATATCTTCGACAACGATGACATCCTTTCCGCGAATATCGATGTCGATGTCTTTTTTAAGAACGATGTTCTCTGAAGATACCGTATCGGCTCCATAGCTGGAAGCTTGAAGAAAATCTATTTTAACGCGCTCTACGGTCAGTTCCCTGGCCAGGTCGGCAAGAAAAAGAAAGGCTCCTTTAAGGACCCCGACCAGCACCAGTTCCCTGCCCCGATAATCCGTCGAAATAATTTCCGCAGTCCTGGAGATTTGTTTTTTAATTTTATCTTTATCTAAAACACACGTAAAATCAGGCATATATGGTCTTTACTGCCCGCTATGCAACCGGCAGGCATTCAAGATATCGAAACCGGAAGAAGCATAAGCCACGGGATTCTATCGTATTATGCGGGTATCGCCAATTAAGTTCGAGTAAAAAAAACAATCGTTTTACAGCCGCCTGAAGAACATCGATTCCAAGGCGCCAATTTGGCAAAAAAGTACCCTACTGTGGGTTAGTTGTCAATGAATTTAATTCGTTACATACCGGTGGCGGCCAGTTTTTGCACGATCTTTTTCTGTTCGGAAGTCAGCTTTTTGGGGGTATCCACGGAAACAGTGACGTACAGATCGCCCCTTGACTGGCTTTTCATCTTCGGAAGTCCGTGCCCGGCCAGGCGCATCCTCGTCTTATGGCGGGTTCCTGGAGGGATTTTGAGGCTCAGTTCCTTGCCTTCAAGGGTCGGTATCCCCACCTGGGTACCCAGAAGAGACTCGCTGAGCCGGATGGTAATGGTGGTGTGAAGGTCGTATTCCTCGTTGGTGAATGTCGGATCGGCGCTGACCTGTGACTGGATGAAGAGATCCCCGGCCGGCCCACCGTATCCGCTGGGCTCACCTTTGCCGGCCAGCCGAAGCTTCTTTCCGGTAATCATTCCGGGTGGGATCTTGACCGTTATGTTTTCGCTTCTTCCCTGATGCTGGAACGACACGGTCTTGCTGGTTCCACTGGCCACCTCCTGCAGGGTCAGGGGCAGTTCGTACACCAGATCGGAGCCCTTAACCGGCGCCTGCCGCCGCTGGTACCCCCCGAAGGGCCCGCCGCCACCGCCAAAGGGAGAACCGCCGCCAAAGGAAAAGCGCATCCCCTTGCCCCCGAAACCGAACTCCTTGAGAATATCTCCCAGGTCGGCATTCCGGAAGATATCCTCCTGGGAATAGCGCTGGTGAAAATCGGCGGAGCCGAAGGTATCGTACTGTTTGCGCTTTTCCTTGTCGCTGAGCACCGCGTAAGCTTCGCTGACCTTCTTGAACATGTCTTCGGCGTTTTTTTCACCCTTGGAATGGTCCGGATGGTATTTCATGGCCAGCTTGCGATAGGCCTTTTTAATTTCGCTGTCGGTGGCGTTTTTGGACACCCCCAAGATCTTGTAGTAATCCTGTTGGGACATAATCGTATCGCTCCATGCACGTTGATGATCTCGTGAAAACACTATTCTCGCCCACCTTTTGCGGCAAGGCATTTACCGCAGAAAAAATAAGGTGGTTATCTTTTGATGTCAAGCGGTTGCGTCTTTGTTAAATGCGATCGGGCTCTTTTTTGGAAGAGCGCTGGATCACCTGTTTTTCCATGTGCGCAAATGGACCATGAGCACGGAAATGGCCGCCGGCGTCATGCCCTCGATGCGGGACGCCTGCCCCAAAGAGGTCGGCCGGACGGCGGCCAGCTTTTCCCTGAGTTCGCTGGAAAGCCCGTGAATCGATGCGTAATCCAAGTCGTCGGGCAGCCTGATCCGCTCCAGGTGCCTGAACTTTTCGATCTCCTGCAGCTGGCGTTGAATGTATCCTTCGTATTTGATCTCGATCTCGACCTGGCGCGTCACCCGTCCCTTTAAGGCCGGCTCGGCCGGCGCCAGCCGATCCACGGCCGCATAATCCAGTTCGGCCCGTTTGAGAAGCTGGTCGAGGTGGACCCCGTTGGTGAGGGCCGGGGTTTTCCGATCTTCGAGATAGGCGTTGACCTCGGGACGGGGTTTGATCACTGTCTTTTTGATCCGCTGAATTTCGGCCTCGATCATCGCCTTACGCTCCCGGTTGTCCTTGAGCGTATCGGCGTCCAGCAAACCGAGTTGATTACCGATTTCCGCCAGGCGCAAATCGGCGTTGTCTTCTCTGAGCATCAGTCGGTATTCGGCGCGGGATGTGAACATGCGATAAGGCTCCCGCGTCCCTTTGGTGACCAGGTCGTCCACCATCACGGCCATGTAAGCCTGGCTGCGGTCCAGGACGAATGCAGGCCGCTGCTGCACGGTGCAGGCGGCGTTGATACCGGCCCACATCCCCTGGGCCGCCGCCTCCTCGTACCCCGAGGTACCGTTGATCTGGCCGGCCATGAAAAGCCCTTCGATCCGTTTGGTTTCCAGGGTGGGCTTGAGCTGCTGCGGATTGACGAAATCGTACTCGATGGCGTAGGCCGGACGCATGATCTCGGCCTCTTCAAGACCGAGCACGCTTCTGACCATCCGGATCTGGACCTCCAAGGGCAGGCTGTTGCCCAACCCCGAAGCATAGACCTCGCGGGTATCCAGCCCCTCGGGCTCCAGGATGATCTGGTGGCTCTCCCGGTCGGGAAAACGCACGATCTTGTCTTCGAAAGAGGGGCAGTAGCGGGCCGGGACCCCTTTGATGATCCCGCTGTGCAGGGCCGACAGGTGCAGGTTGTCGCGCACCAGTTGGTGCACGGCCTCGCTGGTATGCCCGATATAGCTGTGCCTCCGGGGCAGCCTGGCCGAGGGATTGGAAAAGGAAAACGGCGGGGTGCCGTCTTCCAGGGGCTGTTTTTCGAACCGCGAAAAATCGATGCTGTCCCGGTTCAACCGCGGCGGGGTACCGGTTTTCATGCGCCCCAACGTGAACCCCAGTTCCTTTAAATGGGCCGGCAGACCGTAGGCGGCGAACTCTCCTGCCCGGCCGGCCTGCATGGTGGCAAAGCCGATATGAACCAACCCGGAAAGAAAGGTACCCGTGGCCAGCACCACGCAAGGGGCCTGGTAGCCGAACCCGGTGGCATCTTCAATCCCGCGAATCCGGCCGCACTCGACGACCAGCCGCTCGACCAGGGCCTGTTTGAGATCCAGGTTGGCCTGACATTCCACCGCCGCCTTCATGGCCGTGTGATAGCGCCCCTTGTCGTTCTGGGTCCGCGTAGCCTGAACCGCCGGCCCCTTTTTGGTATTGAGGGTCTTGTACTGGATGGCCGTTTGATCGGCAATTTTGGCCATCTCCCCGCCCAGGGCGTCGATCTCTTTAACCAGATGCCCTTTGGCCATGCCGCCGATGGAGGGGCTGCACGGCATGGCCGCGATCTTGTCCAGGTCGATGGCCAGCAATAGTGTGCTGCAGCGCATGCGCGCCGCCGCCAGGGCCGCCTCGCAGCCGGCATGACCGCCGCCCACGACGATTACATCGTATTTTTTCGGATAATTTGCCATTTGTACGGTACCAACAGAATGGGTCTTTTCCAGAAATTTCGGGTTCCGGAGATTACGGGTTGAGCCGAACGCCGGTATCGCGCTATTATGCTTTTTCGCGAACAAGAGGCACAATAGTACTGCCTATACAACAAAATCAAGAACTGACGACTTCGACAAAAACCCGATATCCGCGTTACGCGTATCCCTCGTCAGTGCGGAGTACCTTTATGTACGCCTCCTTCCTCGGGATTCGCAAGCCTTGATCCCGGGCTTTTGTCGAAGTCGTCCTGAAATCGGCTTTTCCCGAAACCATTAAAAAACCGGATAACCATGAAAAAAAGGCCCTACCGGGATCTGAACACCTATTTTAAATCCCTTTTCGGATGCCGGGTCCACAAAGTCACCGTCGATGCCGGCCTTTCCTGCCCCAACCGCGACGGGACCCTTTCAACCGGGGGCTGCATTTACTGCAATGCCCGGGGCTCCGGCACCGGTGCCCGCCAACAAGGGCTTTCCATCACGCAGCAGATCGAACGCGCCAAGGACAGGATTGCCCGCCGGTTCAAAACCAACCAGTTGCTGGCCTATTTTCAATCCTTTACCAACACCTACGCCCCGGTCGAACGGCTGCGGGCCATGTACGACGAAGCCCTGGCCGTGGAAAATGTCGTTGGAATGGCCGTGGGCACCCGCCCGGACTGTGTGGATGACACCAAACTGGACCTGCTTGCAAGCTACACCCGCGACCATCTGGTCTGGGTCGAATACGGCCTGCAAAGCGCCCATGACAGGACCCTTGCCCGCATCAACCGGGGCCACGACGTCGCCTGCTTCGAAAACGCGGTAAAAGCCACCCGTGGACGAAACATCCGAATCTGTGCCCACGTGATTCTGGGACTTCCCGGAGAATCCCGTGAAGACATGCTGACCACCGCGGATTTCATCGCCGGCATGGGGTTGGATGGGGTCAAGCTTCACCTGCTGTATGTGGTGCGGGGAACCGCCATGGAGACCCTTTACAACAGCGGCGCCTACCGCTGCCTGGAGCAGCGCGAATACGCCGAACGCGTCTGCGATTTTATCGAACGTCTTCCCGATACGATGATCATTCAGCGCCTTACCGGCGACCCCCACCCCCGGGAGTTGGTTGCCCCGGACTGGTCCCTGCAAAAAAAAGAGACGGTCGATCTGATTCATACCCTGTTCAGGGAAAAAAATACCTGGCAGGGCAAACGATATCGCGGCGGGTCCCCCTCCTGAATTCTGAAGTCTGAACCATTTCCAAACACGTATCTATAAAGATCCAATTAATGGCTCACCCTATCACATTAGTGTCATTCCCGCGCAGGCGGGAATCTATAACCATCTAAAAATAATAGATTCCCGCCTGCGCGGGAATGACATGTCCGGTGATTTTTTGCAAGTCCGTAAATCTTGACACCTTTTGGTTGACACGCGGTCAATCTTGATTTAAACGTTTGTTTAGTACAATTGTTTTAAACAATTGTTTTATAATTCCCAAAAGCGGAGATTGTTATGGCCAATCATACCGAGGACACGTCCGTAAAAGCGAAAATCCTGGACGCCGCCGGCGACGTGTTCGGCCGCATGGGTTACAAGGCGGCCACGATCCGCGAAATCTGCAAGACCGCCGACGTCAACGTGGCGGCCATCAACTACCATTTCGGAGGCAAGAAAGAACTCTACCGCAAGGTGGTCACCGAACTCATTTCCCGGACATTCAATCTTTATCCCCTCGACGAGGGTATCGACGGTCGGTCCGATCCCGAGACACGCCTGCGGGCCTTTGTTCGCGGCACGCTCATGCGCCTGATCGCCCCCGGCGGGCTTTCCGGCTACCCGGGCAAAGGGCAGTTGGTGGCCCGCGAACTGGCCGATCCATCCGTATTTCTAAACGATATGGTGGACGAATTCATCCGGCCGGCCGCCGCCGTGCTAAGCGGTATCGTTGCAGAAATGCTGGGTCCCGGCGCGACCTTCCAGGACATCATGCGCTGCCAGATCAGTGTCATCGGGCAATGTTTTCACTACGCCATGGCCCGGCCCATCGTTTCGCGGCTGACCGCCATGGATTTTTCGGACGCCGGCTTCATCGACGGTCTCGCCGATCACATCACCCGCTTTTCTTTAGCCGGCATCGAGGCGGCACGCCGTTCGATTTCGGATCCGGACGCCATGGACGTTCCATCCAGCCCGGACAATGGAGGCGAAGAATGAAAAAAAAGCTTCTCATCATCGTTCCGGTGGCAGGGATTCTCGTGGCCATAGCTGTCTGGCATTTTTTCTTCGCGTCGAAAAATGGGACCGAATCCATTGTGTTGTCCGGCAACATTGACGTGACCCAGGTGGACCTGGCCTTTAAAATTCCCGGCCGCCTGAGCCGCCGTCTGGTGGAGGAAGGAGACAACGTGGCCAGCGGTCAGCGGGTGGCGGTGCTGGACGATACGGACCAGCGGCTTCAACTGCAAAAGGCCATTGCCGACGTGGACTATGCCTCGGCAATACTGGCCGAGTTCGAAGCCGGCAGCCGGCCCGACGAGATCCGGCGCGCCCGGGCGGTCGCCGAACAGACCCGCTTCAACCTGAACGAACTGCAAAACGGCAGCCGCAACCAGGAGATCGCCGAAGCCGAAGCGGACCTGGCGCGGGCTATGGCTGACGAACGTACGGCCGAGAGCCAGTTGACCCTGGCCAAAAATGATTTTTCCCGCTACGAGGCCGTTTTTGCGGATGGCGGCATCAGCCTCCAGGCCTTCGAAACCTACCGCACCCGCCTGGACTCGGCCACCAATACCGCCGCGGCGGCAGCCTCGCGGCGACAGGCGGCCGAGCAGCGCTTGAGCCTGCGCCGCGAAGGCAGCCGCAAAGAGCGCATTCGCCAGGCCCGTTCGGCACTGACCCAGGCCGAAGCCGCCTACGCGCTGGTGAAGGCCGGCCCCCGCCAGGAAGCCATCGATCAGGCCCGGGCCAAAAAGCAGGCCGCGGCAGCGGCCCAGGCCGTGGCCCGGCAACAATTGGCCGAGACAGTGCTTTTCGCGCCCTTCGACGGCGTGGTGCTCAGCACCTCGGCCGAACCGGGCAGCTATCTGAATCCGGGCAGTCCGGTGCTCACCATCGGCGACATCGCCAACGTCTGGGTGCGGGCTTTCGTTTCCGAGACCGATCTGGGCCGCATCCGCCTGAATCAGGAGGCCGAGGTGACCGTCGATGCCTATCCGGACCGATCCTGGAAAGGCCGGGTCAGCTACATCAGCAGCGCGGCCGAGTTCACGCCCCGCTCGGTCCAGACCACCGAGGAACGCACCAACCTGGTCTACCGCGTCAAAATTCAGCTCAACAATTCGGAAGGGGTCCTCAAACCGGGCATGCCGGCCGATGCAGTCATCGAGGCGGCACAATGAGCCAGTCTGCTGCGGTCGTCCAGGCCACCGGCGTCCGCCGAACCTTTGGCGAACTGAAGGCGGTGGATGGAATTTCCCTTTCGGTGGAACAAGGCGAAATCGTCGGACTGGTGGGGCCGGACGGCGCCGGCAAAACGACCACCCTGCGCATGCTGGCCGGGCTTTTGGACCCTTCGGATGGAGAGATCGAGGTGGCCGGCTGCCGCCTACCGGAGGAAAGCGGCGCGGTCAAAACCCACCTGGCGTACATGAGTCAGCGCTTCGGTTTATATCCGGACCTGACGGTGAACGAGAACATCAATTTCTACGCCGACCTGTATGGCGTAACCCGGCTGGAGCGTGAAGATCGTCTGGACGAGCTGCTCGATTTTTCCTACATGCGGCCTTTTCGCAAGCGCCTGGCGGGCAACCTCTCGGGCGGCATGAAGCAAAAGCTCCAGTTGATCTGCGCCCTGATTCACACCCCGGAGGTCCTTCTCCTGGACGAGCCCACCAACGGCGTGGACCCGGTCAGCCGCCGCGACTTCTGGCGCATTCTCTACCGCATGCTGGCCTCCGGGGTGGCCATTCTGGTCAGCACGGCCTACCTGGACGAGGCCGAGCGCTGCAACCGGATCGCCCTGATGGATCAGGGGCGTCTGTTGGCCCAGGGCAAACCTGAGGATGTGCGCCGCTTGATGCCCCAACGCCTTGTTGCGCTGCACAGCGCGAACAGCCGCGAGGCAGCCCGCATCCTGCAGGAGCAATTGACCGGGGCGACCAGCGTGGATCTTTTCGGAGATAGCGTGCACATCGTCTGCCGCCACCCGGAGGCGATCATGGAGACAACCCGCCAAATACTGGAAACAGCCCATATCTCCATCAAGGACCTCAAGCCGATTGATCCCGGCCTGGAAGATGTGTTCGTGGCCATGGTAAAGCCCGATGAGAAAACCTCACCCGCCGCAGGCCCCGAATCGCAGCCCTCCGCCAGGGAAGACCCTACCGGCACCACCAACGATGTTTCTGTCCGAATCGACGGTCTGACGCGGAAATTCGGCGATTTCGTTGCCGTGGACCGCCTGGACCTGACCGTATCGACCGGCGAGATTTTCGGGTTCCTGGGGCCCAACGGCGCGGGCAAAAGCACCACCATCCGCATGCTCTGCGGGCTGCTCAGCCCCTCTGCCGGCAGCGGTCATGTGGCCGGCTTCGATCTTGCCACCCAGGCCGAGGTCATCAAGCAGAAGATCGGCTACATGAGCCAGAAATTCTCCCTTTACGAGGATCTGACTGTCTCGGAGAACATCGCCTTTTACGGCGGCATCTACGGGCTGGCTGGCGAGCGGCTGGCCGAGCGCCGAGCCTGGGCTATCCGCATGGCAGGACTCGAAGGCCGCGAAAATCAGCCCACACGGCTTTTGGCCGGGGGATGGAAGCAGCGGCTCTCCCTGGCCTGCGCCATCCTGCACCGCCCGCCGATCATTTTTCTGGACGAGCCCACCAGCGGAGTCGATCCGTTGAGCCGCAGGCGCTTCTGGGATTTGATCTACGATATGGCCGGACGGGGTCGCACGGTTTTCGTCACCACCCACTACATGGAAGAAGCCGAGTACTGCGACCGTGTGGCCCTGATCTACCGGGGCCGTATGATTGCATTAGGCTCGCCGCGGCAGCTTAAGGAAAAACTGGTGGAAGAAACCATTCTCGATCTGCGCTGTGCCAACCCCCAGGATCTCATGGACGATTTGGCCGCCGTCGAAGGAGTCCGGGATGTGGCCCTGTTCGGCGCCGGCCTGCACCTCAAGGTGGACGACGCCGAAACGGTGACCATCCGTATCCGGGAGATGGCCGGGCGCCTGGAAATCGGTGATATGACCGTGGCCCCCGTCTCCCCTTCCATGGAGGACGTATTCGTCTCGCTGATCGAAAAGGAGGACCGTCAGGATGGCAACCAACGTTAACCGGGGCAACCGCATCCGGAATGGAAGTCTTTCTTTTTCAAGAGGCTCACTGTGAACAGGCAGCGCCTGATAGCCGTGACCCGCAAGGAGTTCATCCACATTCTGCGCGACTGGCGCAGCCTGGTGCTGGCCATCGCCATTCCCATGCTCCTGATCGCCCTGTTCGGCTACGCCCTGACCATGGACCTCAAGCATGTGCCCACGGCCATCCGGGATCAGTCGTGCACCGCCGAAAGCCGTCAACTGATCAGTCTTTTGGAAGGGTCGGCCTATTTTTCCGTCGACCGGTATACGGACGACCCGGCTACAATCGCCGACTGGCTCGACGCCGGCAAGATCATGGTGGCCCTGACCATCCCGGCCGATTTCGCCGATTGTATCCGCGCCGGTCGGCCGGTGTCGGTCCAGGCCCTCATCGACGGGGCCGACGCGAACAACGCATCGCTGGCCGCCGGCTACCTGGAAGCCATCGGTCTGATCTACAATCGCGGCCTTACGGTTGTCGGAAGTTTCCGCTCCGGGATGCCGGGGACGGTCAGCCTGGAACCGCGGGCCTGGTACAACCCGGAGATGGAAAGCCGCAACGTAATCATTCCCGGGATCATCGCCCTGGTAATGGTGGTCATCGCCGCCATGCTCACCAGTGTCACCATCGCCCGGGAATGGGAAACCGGCACCATGGAACAGCTCATCAGCACCCCCATCCGAGTTCCCGAACTGGTTATCGGAAAGGTCGTGCCTTACTTTGTCATCGGCCTGATCGATGTGGCCATCGCCGTCGCCATGGGGCGCTGGATTTTCGATGTTCCGCTGCGGGGCAGTCCGGCGCTGCTGTTTCTCTCGGCATCGGTTTTTCTCACCGGCGCCCTGTTTCTGGGGCTTTTGCTCAGCATCAACCTCAAAAGCCAAGTGCTGGCCAATCAGCTCGCCCTGTTCACCGGCTATCTGCCCACCCTTTTGCTCTCGGGCTTCGTTTTCGGCATTTACAACATGCCGACGGCGATCCAGGTGATCACTTTCATCGTGCCGGCGCGCTATTTCATCGCCCTGCTCAAGGGGATTTTTCTCAAGGGCATCGGATTGGAAGTGTTGGGGCTCAACATGATTCTGTTGTCGGTCTATGCCGCCGTTATGGTTCTGCTATGTCACCGTAAAATGAAACTAAAACTATGACGGGGTCGTAAAACGTCCGATATCCGCGTTACGCTTCACCCCTCGTCACTGCGGAGTATCCTCAATACACCTCATTCCTCGGGGTTCGCAAGCCTTGATCTCGAACGTTTTACGACCCCGTCGGAGAAATTCAACTTTGGAGAATAGCTGTAAATGATTCTTCGAATCCGCCAGATCTTTTTCAAGGAGTTTTTACAGATGTTCCGGGACGTGCGCATGCGTCTGGTGGTACTGGCCATGCCCCTGGTGCAGATGACGGTGCTGGCCTTTGCCCTGACCACCGATGTGAAAAACATCGCCACGGTGGTGGTCGATCCGGACAACACGCCCCAAAGCCGCCTGCTGGTGGCCGAATTCACCGGCGGCACCTACTTTGCCGTCACGCACCGGCTGGCCACCGACAAGGGGGTTCGCAGGCTGCTGGACGCCGGCCGGGCGCGGGCGGTCCTGCGCATTCCCCAGCACTTTGCCGCGAATCTGCGAGCGGGCAGGCCGGTGGCTGTCCAGCTTCTGGTGGACGGCACCCTGAGCAACGATGCGGCCATCACCCTCAACTATGCCAGCCGGGCCGTGGCCAGCTTCAACCGCCGGCTGACCGCCGAAAAAGGCGGCCGGGCATCTCTATCTGACGGCCCGCTGGATCTTCGTATCCGCGCCTGGTACAACCCCAACCTGGAGAGCAAATACTACTACGTCCCCGGCCTGATCGCCGTCATGCTGATTCTGATCGGCCTGGTGCTCACCTCCATGGCCATCGTGCGCGAAAAGGAGATCGGTACCATCGAGCAGGTGATGGTCACCCCGATCCGACGACTGGAGTTCATCCTGGGCAAAACCCTGCCCTTTCTGATTACCGGCATGGTCACAATGACGATGATGTTCATCATCGCCCGCCTGATATTCGGCATTTCCATCGAGGGCAGCCTGTTTCTCTTGTACCTGTCGGCCACCATTTACATCCTGGGAAACCTCGGGCTGGCCCTTTTGGTGAGCGTCACAGCCCACACCCAGCAGCAGGCCCTGTTAACTGCCTTTTTCATCCTGGTGCCGGCCATTCTGCTCAGCGGTTTTATCTTTCCCATCCGCAATATGCCGGAAGTGATCCAGTGGCTGACCGTGCTCAACCCCATGCGCTGGTTCTTGCAGGTCCTTCACGGCATCGTGGTCAAGGGCGTCGGCATCCGCACCTTGTGGCCAAGCATGGGGATCCAGACCATGCTGGCCGCTGCGTTTCTCACGCTGGCGGTGACGCGCTTCAAGAAAACGTTGAACTAGAGGAAAACACCATGAAACACCACTGGCTCACCATCCTTATCTTGCTGGTCTCCATCGACGGTTGGGCCGCCGCACCGCTGACCATCGATGACGCCGTCCGCGAAGCCCTTGCCAGCAGCCCGCAAATCCATGAAGGCGAGGCCTACCGCCAGGCCGCCGAATTCGCCACGCACGCGACCCGGGCCGACTTCTTCCCGCGGCTCTCGGCATCTTACGCCTATCAGAATCTGGCCGAATCGCCCTATATCAATATTACCGGCACCCCGGTGGTCACCAACACCCGCGACCAGCATCACTGGGAAATTGCGCTGCACCAGCCGATCTTCTCGGGGTTCGCCATCAGCGCGCGCCATAGCCTGGCCCAACTGGGGCTGGCAACCCGGAAGCTGGACTTGCAGCAGGCCAGACAAAAGGTCATCGTGCAGGTCAAACAGGGATGCTTCGACCTTCTCGTCGCCGAAAAAAAGCTGGACGTGGCAGCCAGCAGTGTAGCCGCGCTGACGGCCCATGAGAGCGACGTAGAAAAGTTTTACGCCAATGGACTGGTACCTTTGAACGATCTGCTCAAGGCCCGGGTTGCCCGGGGCGACGCCGTTTTGCAGCAGCATCGGGCCCAGGCCGCCGTGCGGCAGGCGCGTTCGGCCTTGTGCCTGCAACTGGGGCGGGAGTTCAACGCCGACCTCGAGATCGCCGAGGCCATCCCGGCCATCACCCCCTTGCCGAAACTCGATGACCAAGTCGAAGGGGCCATGGCAAACCGATCCGAAATCGCCCTTCTGGAACGGGCCATCGCTTCCAAAGGCAGTGAGCAGCGGGTCGCAAAGAGCGACTACTATCCGCATGTCGAGTTAATCGGCCGGTACCAGCAGGATGGGGAAGACCTGGGGGCGCGCACCAATGCGTATGCCAACCAGTACAATGCCAGCGTGGGCGTCCAGGCAAGCTGGGACATCTTCACCTTCGGTAAAACGCGGTCCCGTAGCGCCGAGGCGGCGGCCGAACAGCGAGCCCTGGAACAAACCTTGGAGAAAATACGTGACGACATCCGGCTGCAGGTCGTCCGGGCACGTCTCGATCTGGACGTGGCACAAGGCAACATCGACACGGCCAGGACAGCCCTGAATCAGGCTAAAGAACACTGGCGGATCACCAACCGCCTCTACCGGCAGCAGTTGACCACCACCACGGAAGTGCTCGATGCACGCAACTACCTCGACCGCGCCCAAAGTGCGTTTCATGAGGCGCGGTACGGGTACGGTTCGGCGTTGGCACGGTTGGAATGGGCCATGGGCAATCCTTGAAATTTCAAATTTCACATCTGAAATCCGAAATCTATTTGGGGAGTTGACGCTTTAGACAGGGGCGTGTAAGCTCAGCTACGCTTAATCATCACCCAGCTTTTGATGGTCTCGCAAAAAATCGAATTTGGCCCATTGGTGTCATTCCCGCGCAGGCGGGAATCTATAACTACATGAAAATAATGGATTCCCGCCTGCGCGGGAATGACATGTCTGGCGACTTTTTGCGAGTCTGTCAATTCTTGAAAGCGAATCGCTATGCAGGATTTCCTAACCTGGTGGCAGCATCTGCCCGAGCACATGGATCCGGTCATTTTCCAAATCGGCTCCTTCCGGTTGCAGTATTACGGACTGATGTATATCGTGGCCTTTGTCATCGCCTATGCGCTGGCCTATCGCCGCATCCGCAGGGAAAGCAATTTCGGAATCGATGCGGATCAGCTTCAGGGGCTCATGACGGCCGTGATTGTCGGGCTGATCATCGGCGGCCGCCTGGGGTACGTGCTGTTTTATAACTTCTCCTACTACCTGCACCACCCGCTGGAAATTATTCTGCCCTTCGAATTTTCTCAGGGTTTTCGGTTTACCGGTATCACCGGCATGTCCTATCACGGCGGGCTCATCGGCGGGATTGTCGGGGGCGGGTTTTTCGTACACAAAAATCGTCTGGATTTTCTTCGGATGGCGGACCTTGTTTTCCCCTGCGTTCCTTTGGGCTACACCTTCGGACGGCTGGGCAACTTTATCAACGGCGAGCTTTACGGAAGGGTGACCGATCATCCCATCGGCATGTTTTTCCCCCTGGCTCCGGGACCCGGCCGCCGACATCCCTCCCAGTTATACGAGGCCTTTTTCGAGGGAATCGTTCTTTTCGTCTTTTTGTGGGCCGTCAAAGGACGGTTTAAAACCCGGGGCGCCATGCTCGCCGTTTATCTTATGGGTTACGGCCTGGTGCGTTTCTTCATCGAATACGCCCGTCAGCCCGATGCGCACCTGGGCTTTGTTTTTCTCTCCTTTTCCATGGGGCAGATGCTGTGCCTGGCGATGATCCTGGCCGGTGCCTTACTGCTGGCACTTCTTGCCAGGCGGTCACGGTCGGATATTTAAGGAAAAACAGCTTCCAACACCCGCCCCCGCGAGGTAAAAGAAATCCCCTGCTGGGTCTTGGTGCTGATCATCACCGACTCGATGAGCGGTTCCGCCACCGGGTGTTCCGAACGCCACTGAATGATGAATTTGGCTCCCGATCCGCCGCTTTTGTCCGATTCGGGCACCACGTAGCGCAAGGTGGCCATGGCGCCCAAAGAGATGGGTTGCTCAAGGTAATGTTTAAGAAATTTGCCGGCCGAATCGTAGTAGTCCACCGCCGTGATAACAATCCCGTGGTTGCGGTCCGTATTGCGGATACTCAGGGTGGCGGCCAGGTAAAAGGGCCGTTCCCGGTCGCCGCTGTAAATATGCGAATAAACCGGAACGTAGACGGTCTGGCCTTTGAAAAGGGCCATCTTCGCTTCTGCGGGGCGGATGGGGCCGCCGAAAACCACGGCCAAGGATACAATCAAAAAAGCCAGGATGAAACCTGGGGTAAAATATCGGGCCATCTGCGTTCCCCCTTATGTCACCTTATGTCAATTGATAGATACAATCCTTTTCATTCACCCTTCTTAACCTTTTCCTTCAACTCCCGCCAGGTTTCAAGGCGCCCGGCAATCATCTTCTCGTATCCCCGGTCGGTGGGGAAGTAAAACCGCTGGCCGGCGATGGCCTCGGGCAAGTGTTCCTGAACGGCATAACCGTCCTTGAAGTCATGGGCGTAGCGATACCCCTTGCCGTACCCCATGTCCTTCATCAAACGGGTGGGGGCGTTGCGGATATGCGGGGGAACCGGCAAAGCGCCTTTCTCCCTGGCCGCCGCGCCGGCCGCTTTCCACGCCTGGTAAACGCTGTTGCTTTTGGGCGCCGTCGCCAGGTAAACGGCGGCCTGGGCCAGTGCCAGATCTCCTTCCGGGTGGCCCAGAAACCGGAAAGAATCCGCGGCGCCCAAGGCGATCCGAAGGGCAAAGGGATCGGCATTGCCCACGTCTTCGGAGGCAAAACGAACCATACGCCGGGCCACATACAGGGGGTCCTCTCCCGCTTCCATCATACGGGCAAGCCAGTACAAGGCCGCATCGGGGTCACTGCCGCGCATGCTTTTGTGGAAAGCAGATATGAGATTGAAATGCTCATCGCCGCCTTTGTCGTACAGCAGCGCCTTTTTCTGGATGGCGTTTTCGACATGCTCCAGCGTAACCGTCCGCCGGCCGTCCGCATCGGGCGGAGACTCGTCCAGGGCCAGGGAGACGGCCACCTCCAGGTTGTTCAGGGCCGTTCGGGCATCGCCACCGGCCATGCCAACCAGATGCTCGCGCGCATCGTCGGCCAGCGCCAGGTTCCAGTCGCCGAGCCCGGGGTCCTTGTCCGCCAAAGCCCTGTCGAGTACCCGGCCCAGGGATTTTTCGTCCAGCGGATTCAGGGTGATCACCCGGCAGCGGGAAAGCAGGGCCGAGATCACTTCAAAGGAAGGATTTTCCGTGGTCGCCCCGATGAGTGTGATCAGGCCGGATTCCACATGGTGCAGGAAAGCGTCCTGCTGGGCCTTGTTGAACCGATGGATTTCGTCCACGAACAGGACGGTGCGCCTGCGTTTAAACTGAAGCTGCTTGCGGGCTTCTTCGATGACCTCCCGGATCTGTTTGACGCCGGAAAGCACCGCCGAGAAATGAATGAAATGGGAACTGGTTTCGTGGGCGACGATCCGAGCCAGGGTGGTTTTGCCGCAGCCCGGCGGCCCCCAAAGAATCATGGAAAAAATCCGGTCGTTTTCGATGACGTGCCGGACCAGGCTTCCCGGGCCGGTGACCGACTCCTGGCCGTGCAGGTCGTCCAACCGCCGGGGGCGCATGCGATCGGCCAGCGGTCGTTGGTGGTCGGTGACGGCTTGGGCCTGTTGATCGAAAAGCTCCATCTATCGTTTTTCCCGCCGTTTTCGCTTGCCTTTGAGCGGTGTGCGTTTCTTGTTCAAAAAAGCGGGTTTTTTCCCGGTACGCTGGCGCAGCAGCATCCGCAGGGGGATCTTGTCCAAACCGAAGGCGTCACGGATCTGGTTCACCAGGTAGCGTTGATAGGAAAAGTGCACCGCCTCGGGAAAGCTGACAAAACTGACAAAAGTGGGCGGCTTTGAGGAAACTTGGGTGGCATAGTAGAATTTAAGGCGCTTGCCCTTGTGCAGCGACGGTGGCGTGCGCTCCAGGGCTTTCTCCATGACCTTGTTGAGCTGGCCCGTTGTAACGCGAAAATCGTACTGAGCGTAAACGGCATCCACCAGGGAAAAAATCTTCGGGACCCGCTGCCCGGTCAGTGCCGATACGGTCAACACCGGAGCAAAACTCAAAAATTTGGCGGCCATACGCAGATCTTCGGTCATGCGCCTCAGGGCCTTGCCGTCCCGGTTGTCCACCAGGTCCCATTTGTTGAGCAGAAAGATGGCTCCGCAGCCCCGATCTTGCGCATATCCGGCCACCCGAACATCCTGTTCCGAAATCCCCTGTTCGGCATCGATGACGATCAGGGCCACGTCGCAGCGCTCCAGACTGCGCAGGGCTTTGATGATGGAAAATTTCTCCAGGCGCATGGAAACCTTGCCCTTGCGCCGGATTCCGGCGGTGTCCACCAGGACGTACTGCCGATCCTCCCTGATAAAAACGGAGTCCACGGCATCGCGCGTGGTACCGGCCACTTCGCTGACCACCAGCCGCTGTTCTCCGAGGATGGAATTGATCAGGGAAGACTTGCCGGCATTGGGCTTGCCTACCACCGCAATGCGGATGGCATCGGGAAGCGCATCCGTTTCTTCGTCGCCGGGAAACGTTGCGGTCAGCGCATCCATGAAATCGGATACCCCGTAACCGTGTTCGGCGGAAACGGGAAAAAGCGTTTCGATGCCCAACCCGTAAAAGTCGGCCATGTTCTTTTCCTGGCCTTCGCCATCGATCTTGTTGACCACGAAATAGGCCGGTTTGTCCACGGTGCGCAACGTGTGGATCAGGTCGGCATCGTAGGGCGAAACGCCCCCTTTTCCGTCGAGCACCAGCACCACGGCATCGGCGTCTTCAATGGCCTGGGCCACCTGTTGCCGGATATGCGATGCGAAAGGATCGTCGTCCCCTTCGGCAAAGCCGCCGGTGTCCACCAGGGTGAACGATTTGTCGTTCCAGCAGGCATCACCGAAGATGCGATCGCGGGTCACACCGGGCAGATCGTCCACGATGGCATCGCGGGATCGCGTGATCCGGTTGAATAGGGTGGATTTGCCCACATTGGGGCGGCCGACAATGGCGACAATGGGTTTCATGAATGGTTTCCGATGAATAGTGGTGCCTCCGGTCAAACAACCGGCGGTAATCGATCCTTTGAGCTTCAACCTATCAGCTATCAGCTAAAAAGCCTATATCCCAGGAGGGAATTCGGTGTCAAACATCCGTTGGATGAATCTATTGATCCTTTCCGGACAACCGTGGTAAATAGCCTCTTCTGCATTCAGGTTTGGGGTGCCCGGGCATACCGGCCCCTTTTCCCGAAGCAGACGAAAACCAACCACAAAGATAATCAGTCTTTCGAAAGGAGTCTCCCATGCCGGATCTGGCTTATCTAAACGGAGAAATCATGCCCATTGAAAAGGCCACGGTGCCCATCGAGGACCGGGGCTACCAATTCGGCGACGGGATCTATGAGTTTGTCGCCAGTTATGCGGGCCGTCTGTTCATGCTGGAAGAACATCTGGACCGCCTGGAACGCTCCACGGGGGAATTGGCCTTCGATGCCATTGCCCGGGAAGACATCAAAAAAGCCATAATGGATCTGTTCGAGCAGTCCGGCTATCCGCGGGCGGGCATCTATATCCAGATTTCAAGGGGGGTCGCCCCCCGCAACCACGCCTTTTCTCCGGGGATGTCCCCGCAAGTCGTCATGACCGTCCGGGCAGTCAAAGAAGTGCCGGAATCCTTGCGGGAAAATGGAGCCAGTGCCATCACGGTGAAGGATCTTCGCTGGGGGCGCTGCGATATCAAATCCGTTCAATTGGTGCCCAACTGCCTGGCCAAGCAGAAGGCGCTCGATGCGGGCTGCGATGACGCCATTTTCGTATCGGACCGGAATGTCGTGCGGGAAGGCACCAGTTCGAATCTGTTCATCGTCTCCGACGGGCGCTTGATCACCCATCCGCTGACCCACAATATTCTTCCGGGAATTACCCGACTGGCGATGCTGAGAATCTGTCAGTCCGCCGGTCTGGAAGTCCAGGAGTCGTTTTTCGGGATAAAGGAACTCTATGGTGCCGACGAGGTTTTTCTCACCGGAACCATTACCGAAGTGCTGCCGATTGTCCGCATCGACGAAAAGCCCATCGGGGACGCAACGGTGGGGCCCCTTACCCGCCGTCTGTATGCTCTTTTGCGGGAAAAGGCGCTTGCGGACAGGCCCTCGTAAGGATTCGTTATTTTGGTTTTACAAAATTTGGCTGAAAAGAATTCAATTCTGCCTTAGCCTGCTGAAGATGGTGGTCTGCACCAAGCTTGTCGAACAGAGCCACGCTCTGTCTGATCAATGGCTCGGCCAGATCGTATTGCCGTCGGTATTTGTAAAGCCGTCCCAAATCCAAACATGCCTGGGCTTTCACGCCCAGGGCCTCGATCCGGTCAGCCAACCGGATGGCTGTTTTGAAATGGTACTCCGCTTTCCCGGATGCCTTCGGAAGGTGCAGGATGAGAAAAGGAAAATTTCTCAGCATTGCCCACCCGGCCAATTTCCCCTGGCGCAAGGCCAGCTTCAGGTAAATACTGCCCAGAATGAAATGAAACGTCTGGGCATGGTAAACCTTTCCTTCGGCAAGCGATCGTTTGATATGCTTCCGGATGGCGCGGACGCCGAACCAGAGACGCCCCCTGGCCACCGCGACAACGCTGGAAAGCGCCGTCGCTGAGGTGCCGATGTACTCATAGCCGGACGAATCGCAAAAACGTGTAATCTCGTCTAAATTTTCCTTCGCCCGTGAAACGTCGTCCAGAGAAAGATAGGCGTAGGCCATCAAAAAACGGGCGTTGAACGCATACAAAGGGTCGGTTGAACAGTCTATGGCTTTCAGACAGAATTCGATGGCACCCTGGTAATCGCCGGCTGCGAAACGCCCCATGCCCTGGGCCAGATAGCCTTCGGAGATGCTGTTCATATCGCCTGCGTTTTTTCCATAGGCCAACAGGCGATCGGCCAAATGGCGGCATTGCCGGCAATCCCCTTTAAACCATTGGGCAATGGCCGTCCCCGTGAGAACGAATCGCACCAGATCCTGGTCCAGCTCGAACGACCATTTTGGATCTTCGGTTTCAAAAAAGCGTGAGGCCTCTTCGGCCCTGGCGGCAAAAACCAGGGCCTCGTCAAGCCGCCCCAGGTCGGTGCAGGTCCATATGAGACAGGCGCAGGAATAAGCGATGACCTCGTAATTATGAATCTGTTCTCCGATCGTCAGGGCTTCCATAAGGCATTGGCGGGAACGATTGAGCTGCTCGCGCCGCTGATGCGCCCACCCCAGACACGCAAGATACATCCCTTTGAGACGCGGATCGACATTCTCCATGGCGTCGGATTCGTGCAGCTTCATCAAGGCCAGCGCATCGGTGTAGCGCCCACGCATGTTGAAGACGAAAAACCATTCCAGCAGCAGTTCCACGGTGCGGCGGGATGCGTCTTCAAGCAGGCGATCCCTGTCCGTCAGCATTCGGTAGGCTTTTTCGTAGTAGTTGTGAGATTCGATAACCGCGGATTTCTTGAACCCCTTTCGTCCGGACTGCTGTAGATAAAAAATGGCCTTATGCACGGAATGGCCGTTGCTGAAGTGGTACGCCAGCGTTTCGCAAAGGGCCTCGATCCGATCGGGGCTGACGATTTCCAAAACGCGGGCAATCTTCTCGTGCAAATCTCTTCGCTGCCGTTTCAACAGGCTTTTGTAAGCCACATCCTGAATCAATGCGTGCTTGAAACGATAGCGTTTTTCACCGACCTCATCCCTTCGAATCAACCCCAGCGATTTGAGAAGAACCAGGCTTCGATCAACATGCGTCGGTTCGGCGGAAACCTGTTTCAAAATGACCGATGAGAACTCTCGGCCGATGACCGATGCCTCCTGGAGGATCTGCCGGGTGGGCTCCCCCAGCCGATCCAGCCTGGCCGCGATTACAGCGGAAATCCCGGAAGAGAAAGCGGTATCGCCGATCTCCCCGCTGATTTCCCAGCGACCTCCCTTTTTAACCAGTGTACCTTCGTCGACGAGCGAATTGACCGCCTCTTCCAGAAAAAACGGGTTTCCACTGAGCTGATCGGATATGAACCCCAGCAACCGGGAAGGGACCCGATCGGATCGCAGAAGGGATCGGGCCATCTCTTCGCTCTTTTCGGGCGGCAGGTCTTCGAGACGGATGAGCTGTCTGTGGTAATATTCACTGGACAACTGGCCGGGACCGAAATTCGTGGCTTCGGGACGATAGCTGATCAGGAAAAATACGGGCAGATGCGTCTCGTTGATCATCTTTTTGAGTAAATCCACCGTTGACGGATCGGCCCAATGCAAATCTTCGATACAAATGAGGGTCGTTTTGATTCTGCACTGCCTTTCGATCATGCGGACCAGGGTCTGTCTCAGTTGTATTTTCCAGGATTCGGGAGGGATGTAGGGAGCATTGTCACCGGAAAGGGTGAATAGCTGCTCGACAATTTGAAAACGTGCCCCGCTAGTATCCCCAATGGTGGCCAGTTCGTCGGCTAATTTTTTGCGTACTTCATCCTGGGAATCTTCGTCACGAACATTGATCGCTCTTTTCAGCAAATCGATGATCGGCAGATAGGGGACGTTCCGGGAGAACGCGTAGGCGTTACCCTGGAGCCATCGAACCGATTTTCCGTGCAATGTCTTTTTGAATTCCCAGATCAAACGGCTTTTCCCGGTCCCGGCCTCGCCTTCCAGCAGCACGCAGCCCCCGTCGCCTTGCATCACCGTTGCCAGTTGCCGACCAAGGCTTTCCATCGGACCGCTGCGCCCGACGAGTCGGGCATTCAACCCCTGCACGCGCCTGATCTTTTCCGGCCGTTCCAAAGATCTGACGACGCGATGGGCCTGAATGGGCTCGACGGTTTCGCTGCCGGCCCTGCATTCACGGGTTTCGAATTCATAAAATCCAGACGTCGCGGACATGGTGCCGGATTCCACAAGAATCTCACCGGTTGCCGCCAGATCCGTCAACATCGATGCCCGATTGACCGTATCGCCGGTCAGGCCGTGCCGCCCGGACTTCAAATCGGCTTTTCCGGTGACAACCAGGCCCGTAGCGATGCCGGAATGCATGCCCAGTGGTTTTTCCAGATTCTTTTTGAAGCGGCCGGTCATTTTAGGCACCGTGTGGTGGATCTCCATGGCCGCCCGAATCGCCCGAACCGGATCGTCTTCATGGGTCTGTGGGATGCCGAAAACCGCCAGCACCTCATCTCCGATAATCCGGTCGATGTATCCTTCGTATCGGACAATGATGCTCACGATCTCTTTGAAAACGAGGTTCATCATCTCGCGGACATCCTCCGGGTCCAGGCGCTCGCAAAGGGCGGAGTAACCGGAAAGATCGGAGAAAAGAACGGTTACCCATTTGCGTTGACTAAACCCTGTATGGATAGCCGGCTTATCGGCAGCAATCGGCATCGGCGGCCGGGCCGTATGGGAGGCGTGGGCGGATAAAGAGGACGATTCGGAGGAAAAATCCAGTGGCCGGCCGCAAGCGCAGCAGAATTTGCTGGCAGGACGATTGACCGTTTTGCAGTACCCGCACGCGGCCCCCAGCACAAAGCCGCAGGCCTTGCAGGTGAAAGCGCCGGTTTCAACAGGATTTAGGCATTCGGGACACTTCATAACGGACGCCTGCAATCGGATTGGTTTGAGAGCCGTCTTCTTGGAAGGGATCGGGCTACCGCCGGGCTTTATTCGTCCACAACCACGCGCGGAACCCGCCTGGAAACCCCACAGGTCAGCTCGTAGGGAATCGATCCCATGGCTTCGGCAACGTCGAGGGCCTGTATTCGGTCGCGTTCCGATTCGCCCCAGATCAAAACCGGGTCGCCCACGGCAACCGGGTCGTCCCCCACATCCACCATGATCTGGTCCATGGTAATGGTTCCCACCACCCGGTAGCGTCGGCCGGCGATGCCGACCTGGAGGCGCCCTGTCAAATGGCGCCGCACGCCGTCAGCATACCCGATGGGAAGCACGGCGATGGTGGTTTCCCTGTCGGTCTTCCACCGACAGCCATAACTCACATTGTGTCCGGCAGGCAGACGTCTCGTATGGGCGACCCGGGTCTCCAGATTCATGACCTGCTTTAAGGGGATGGACCGCGAGGTTTCTTTGGACGGATAGTGGCCGTAGAGCATAATGCCGCATCGACAGGCGTTGAAATAGCTTTGCGGCATATCCAGAACAGCCCCGCTGTTGGCCATGTGCACCACAGGCGGCAACACTCCTTTGGCTTCCAGTTGCGACATCAAAGCGGTAAAATTGGACAGCTGTTCCTTTGCGTAGGTTTTATCGGTCTCGTCGGCCGTGGCGAAATGACTGTACATCCCCTCCCAAATGCAGCGCCGAGAACGGGTCAGACGGTTAAGAAATCGCGGTACCCGGTCCGGCATCACACCGACGCGCCCCATGCCGGTCTCAACGTTGACATGAACAACGGCCTGTTGGCTTCCGGAAGTTTTTTCGATCCAGTCGATGTCTTCTTCGCCGAAAAGGGTGATTCGAAAGCCCGCCCGGATGGCTTCCGGCATTTCGTCGGGCATGATGCGGCCGAAAACGAGGATCGGGGTACGAATGCCGCTTTCCCGAAGTTCCATGGCCTCTCGATATTGGGCCACGGCTAGAAATTCGGCGCCTTCGTCGACCAGGCACCGGGCCACCGGGATGGCGCCGTGGCCGTATGCATCGGCCTTTACCACGAGAATCAGGCGGGCCGGGGCAATCTTCTTGCAGATTTCACGATAGTTGAATCGCAGTCGATTCAAATGGATACGGGCGCAGGTGGGGAAGGTCATGATCGTTTTCCGGATCGAAGGGTTCCAGGGCTTTTAAGGGCAACACCTCAGTGCAGAATCTGACTCAAGAATAATTTGGTGCGATCATGCTGGGGATTGTCGAAGAACTCATGCGGGTTGTTTTCCTCGACGATGCGGCCGTAGTCCATGAACAGCACCCGGTGGGCGACGCTTTTGGCAAATCCCATTTCGTGGGTAACCACCAGCATGGTCATCCCCTCCTGGGCCAGGCTGATCATGACGTCGAGGACCTCCTTGACCATTTCCGGGTCCAGGGCCGAGGTGGGCTCGTCGAAAAGCATCACATTGGGCTTCATGCACAGGCTACGGGCAATGGCCACCCGTTGCTGCTGCCCACCCGAGAGTTGGCCGGGGAATTTTTTGGCCTGCTCGGCGATGTGCACTTTCTCCAGGTAGTACATGGCCGTCTCTTCAGCCTCTTTCTTCGGGGTCTTTCTCACCCAGATCGGTCCCAGGGTAAGGTTGTCCAGGATGGTAAGGTGGGGAAACAGGTTGAAATGCTGAAAAACCATGCCCACTTCCGCCCGAATCTTTTCGATGTTCTTCAGGTCGTTGGTCAGTTCGATGCCGTCAACGATGATTTTTCCCCGCTGGTGCTCCTCCAAACGGTTGATGCATCGGATCAGCGTGGATTTCCCCGATCCGGAAGGACCGCAAATGACAATGCGCTCGCCCCGGGCAACCTTAAGGTTCACTTCCTGAAGGACATGGAAATCACCAAACCACTTGTGCATGTTGATGATTTCGATGATGGTGTCGTTTTCTTTGATACCGTTTTCGTTGGCTTCGTTTGTTTGAGTCATGAATAAATCCGTAGTGTTACGTTTTCACACGGCAATTTTATAGCCCCGTATCCAACTCTTTTTCCAATCTGCGACTATAGTTGGACATGAAGTAGCAGCAGAAAAAATAGATAAGCGCCAGAAAAATATACGCTTCGGCCGAAAATCCCATCCATTTGGGATCGGAAAGAACCGATTTGGTTGTTTTCAACAGGTCGTAAAGGGCGATGATCACCACCAGGGACGTGTCCTTGAAGGCCGAAATGAGAATACTGACCGAGGGAGGGATGACGATTTTCAAGGCCTGGGGCAAAACGATCAGCCGCATGGTCTGAACGTAGTTCAATCCCATGGACTCGGCCGCTTCGTACTGGCCCTGGGGTATGGCCTGCAAACCGCCGCGGACGACCTCGGCGATGTAGGCCGCCGTGAACAAGATGATGGCGACCTGAGCCCGCAGGATCTTGTTCACCGTGACCCCCTCGGGAAGAAACAGGGGAAAAATCACCGAAGACATGAACAGAAGGCTGATCAGCGGCACACCGCGAATCATCTCGATGTAGACAATACACAGGCTTTTTACCGCCTTCATTCTCGAAGCCCGGCCCAATGCCAGCACCACCCCCAGCGGATAGGCTGCTGTCAGACCGAAGACCGACAGCAGCAGCGTCAGGGGAAGTCCGCCCCACTGGGTGCTTTCCACCACCGGCATGCCGAAAAGACCGCCACGCAAGAGCAACCCCATCGCCGCCAGGGCCGCCAGCCACCCCCATCCCAACCACTTGTGCCAGCGGCTGCGGTCGCGGCTGTAAAAGAGCAACGCGACCAGAATCACCATGGCCAAAAGCGGTCGCCATTGCAGATCGTGGGGATAAAAGCCGAAAATGATAAACCTGAAATTGGCGGAAACCACCGACCAACAGGCCCCTTGCCCATCCTGACATCCGGCACCCGAGGGCAGCCAGTGGGCGTCCACGAAGGCCCATCTGACAAAGGGGGGAAAAATCTGGAACATCAAAGCCAGAATAACGATGGTAAGGATCGAGTTGAACCAACCGTTGAAAAGGTTGCGCTTGCACCACCCCACCACGCCCACCGATAACACCGGCGGTTTGATCTGATCGATACTGTCGTCATAGGTATGAACGGTCATCTCTCAACCAATGCCATTTTCTTGTTGTACCAGTTCATGAAGGCCGAAGTGAGCAGACTGAAGCACAGATAGACCGCCATGATCAAAGCCACGCCCTCGATGGCCTGGCCGGTCTGGTTGATGGTGGTGTTGGCCACCGAGACAAAGTCGGGATAGCCGATAGCGACCGCCAACGAACTGTTTTTGGTCAGATTGAGCATCTGGCTGGTAAGGGGAGGAATGATCACCCGAAGGGCCTGGGGCAGGATCACCAGGCTCAGCACGCGTCCCGGCTTGAGTCCCAGGGATCTGGCCGCTTCGGTCTGGCCTCGGTTCACCGACTGAATGCCGGCCCGCACGATCTCGGCCACGAAGGCCGACGTATAAAGTACCAGTCCAAAAAGCAGAGCGGCAAACTCCGGGCTGACACTCATGCCTCCCTGGAAATTGAACCCGCGCAGTTGGGGAATATCCATGGCGACCGGTGCACCGCCCAACAGCCAGACGATCAACGGCAAACCCAGCAACAGGCCCAACGAACACCAGAAGATCGGAAAAGGCTTGCCGGTTTTATACAAGCGCTGTATGGCCCACCGGCGCATCAGGGTAACCGCGATGCAGGCAACGATAAAAGCCCACCCCATCCATCCCCAGGCCGGGTGGTCTGCAGGCACCGCGAAGATCATCCCGCGGTTGCAAAAAAACAGGCCGTTAAAAGGATGAAGGGCCTGGCGTGGCGATGGCAGCATCTCGTAAAAGAAGGCATACCAGAAAAATAGCTGCAGCAGCACGGGAATATCCTGAAGAACCTCAATGTAGATGCCCGCCATTCGAGAAACCAGCCAGTTGGATGAAAGCCGGGCAATACCGACCAGCGTTCCTAAAAATACCGTCAGCACAATGCCGATAAAGGATACCGTAAGGGTGTTGAGCACCCCGACGATCAGGGCGCGTGCGTAATTGTCCGCCGCCGAATAGGAAATGAGGGATTCGCCGATTTCAAACGAACTCTCTTTTTCGAGAAAGCCGAAACCGGTGGCGATGGATTGGCGTTCGAGGTTGTTCAGGGTGTTCGACATCAGGTAGTAGCCCAGTGCGGCTACCATGAGCACCACTCCCACCTGGTAGATCAGGGATCGTTTGGCGGGATCGTTGAGCAGAGGGATTTTTTCATTTCCGGTGGGAACAGTTTGCATCCTGTTATGGCTCAAGGTTGCTTGCTGCCGGGCACGCCGATAATCAAAGGCGCGCCCGGCGACAAATTATAGGAAGTCGCGCCGGCGCACAGCGTTTTGGTCCGGGGTGGATGTCGACATCGACCGCACCCCGTTGCTGCAAGCCTGCGCGGTAACCCTTCGGATTACTTAAACGGGGGAGAATACATCAGACCGCCGTCGGTCCAAAGCGCATTGAGACCGCGTTCGATCTTCAGAGGGGTATTTTTGCCCACGTTGCGTTCGAACACTTCTCCGTAGTTGCCCACCTGTTTGATGATGTTGTAAGCAAATTTTTCGTCCAGCCCCAGGGCTTTGCCGTTTCCGGGGCTGACACCCAGAAAACGCTGAACCTTGGGGTCTTTGCTCTTGAGCATCTGGTCTACGTTCTTGGAGGTGATCCCCAATTCCTCGGCATTGATCATGGCCAGTACGGAAAAATTGACGATATCGTACCACTGATCGTCGCCATGGCGGACCGCCGGGGCGAGGGGCTCTTTGGAGATGATTTCGGGCAGGATGATGTAGTCGTCCGGGTTGGGAGCGACAGCCCGGGTGCCGGCCAACTGGGAGGCATCCGAGGTCAGGCAGTCGCAACGCCCGGCAAAAAAGGTCTTGGCCAGTTCGGCCGTGTTTTCAATCACCACCGGTTTCATTTTCATCCCGTTGGCACGGAAATAGTCGGCAACGTTGAGTTCCGTGGTGGTTCCGGGCAGTACGCAAACGGAGGCGCCGTCCAGTTCCTTGGCGCTCTTCACCCCCAAGGATTTGGGAATCAAAAAGCCCTGCCCATCATAATAGTTGACCTGCGCAAAGTTCAGTCCCAGCGCCGTTTCACGGCTCAGCGTCCGGGTGGCGTTGCGGCACAGCACATCAATTTCGCCGGACTGCAGGGCGGTAAAGCGGGTAACGGCCGTCAAGGGCGTAAATTTGACCTTGTTGGCGTCGCCGAACACGGCAACGGCAATGGCCCGGCCGGTATCCACATCCAAACCTTTCCAGACGCCCTTTTCATCCGGCTTGCCAAAACCGAAAAGATCTCCGTTGACCCCAACCTGTACGAACCCCTTGGCCTTGACATCGGCCAAGGTACCGGCCGAAGCGGAACCGATCAGTGCGAATACGGCAAAAATGGCAAAAACAATACAAAATCGTTTCATCAGGTCCTCCTCCATCAATCGGTTAGTATAACTGCGGACCGGTCGCGGTCCATGGAAACACTTCTGTTTTTAATTGCCGACGGCAGGAATCGTTAATCGTAAATCGATACCATGGAAGCTTTAGTTTTGGCAAGTGCATTCACGGACAGAACAGACGCGAATTCAAAACGTCCGCCGCCGGAAAGGGCCGTTGGCCCATCCCAGCATTGACAAAGAAGTTGCTGTCGGGTAGGCAACACAGGAACGTACCTTTTCTCTTCATACCACAAGGGGGAAACCATGGTCGCACAGCATTTTAAATCAGGATTGAAAATGGCGGTTTTGCTCCTGGTATCCTTGAGTCTTTTCTCATGTGCCAAAAAATCCTATATCGAGGTAGACTACCAGCTGCCTGCCGTCGGGGATACGCTCATGGGACGGACGGTTTTCGTCGAAACCCGCGATACCAGAAGCGATACCCAAATCTTCAATGCACGCGCCCAGGAGAAATTCAAAACCTTCACCGGGCTGTTTGCCCTATTGTTAACGCTTCCGGACGATCAGCAAAAAACCCTGGGGGCTTACGAACTGCCCATGCTGTTCGAAACGGCCCTTAAGCAGCGGCTGCAGAAACTGGGCGTGGAAACAACCACCGAGCCATCTCGGGATATCCCCGTATTCCAAATAAAAATCAATCAGTTTCAAATCAAACTCGTCGGCCAGAAATGGCTGGCGGACGTGAGCTATGAGGCCAGCCTGACCAAGGATTCCCTTCTGATCGCCCGCGAGGTGGTTTCCGGAAGCGCTGAACGGGTAAAGATCATGGGCAGTGGCGGTGCGGAAAAGGTGATCGGCGAGATCTTCACCGAAATGATCAACCGCCTGAACATCGAACGCCTGTTCGCCCAGGCCAAGCTGTAAGCGTCATTTAATCCCGTAAAGCTTCATCTTGCTCAACAACGAAGGGTGGCTGATCTCCAACATGTTGGCCGCATGGGTTCGATTGCCCCCTGTGGCGGCCAGCGCCTTGCGAATCAACCGATCTTCCAGTTTCGCCCGGGCGACCTTCAGCGAAAACCCCTCATCGTAATCTACTTGAGAATCCGGAGCTTCCGATCCAAAAGATCCCAATGAGAAGTTATCGGGTTCGAGCGTCGCGCTGTCGGCGAGCACCATGGCCCGTTCGATGGCATTTTCCAGTTCGCGCACATTGCCGGGCCAGTCGTGTTTCATCAAGATGGCCATGGCCGCAGCGGAAATATTTTTGATGCCGCTGCCCAAAGAATCGTTCAACCGGGTAATAAAAAACCGGCACAGCAGCGGAATATCGTCTACACGATTGCGCAGGGGCGGCAATTCAATGGGGACTACATTGAGCCGGTAAAAAAGATCTTCCCTGAAATTCCCGTTCGCGATCTCCGTTTCCAGATCCTTCGATGTCGCCGCGATGACCCGGACATTTACGGTCGTGGACGTATTGCCTCCGACCGGGCGGACTTCGCTTTCCTGCAGCACCCGAAGCAGCTTGGGCTGCAGAGAGACGGGGATATCGCCAATTTCATCGAGAAACAGGGTCCCGCCTTCGGCGATCTCGAACAGCCCTTTTTTATCCTTGGCGGCACCGGTGAACGCGCCCTTCACGTGACCAAACAGCTCGCTCTCAATCAGGCTTTCCGGGATGGATGCGCAGTTGACCGGAACCATGCGGCCGGATTGCCGGTCGCTTTGACGATGGATGCCCTGAGCCACCAGTTCCTTGCCTGTGCCACTCTCACCGGTGATCAGCACGGTACTGTCAAAACGCGCCACTTTCAACGCCATGGAAAAAACACCCTGCATGGCCGAACTTTTCCCCACCATATTGCCGAAAGTTAGGTCCCCGCCGATTCTCCGTATACGGTTTTTAAGCTCCAGGTTCTC